>Ga0080006_1165015_pt1 | contig 123338 bp, 113 predicted proteins | sample RS3BMetagenome_FD_69209 | JGI IMG/M metagenome (GOLD analysis project Ga0080006, IMG submission 69209) | Ferric oxide microbial mat and aquatic microbial communities from Rainbow Spring, Yellowstone National Park, USA - RS3B (SPADES... ...
CGCCAGATCTATGACACCCTCGGTATCAGTGACCCCTTACCCAGGAGAGCCAAGGTGGTTGCCGGTTTGTAGTGCCCTATCCACATAGACCAACTCGTTGAACTGGGAGTTGTTGGGTGGGAATCGAAAGATGGGCTAGCGACACCTCATGGCGTTCGTCGATCACTCAATTTGAGTACCGCTGATTGGCTCGGCTAGATTGACGGCATGGATATACGTGGAGAAGTGGCGGTTGTCAGTGGTGGGGCATCAGGCTTGGGACTGGCTACGGCGACTGGGTTGGTTGAGTCCGGCGCAAAGGTAGTTATTGCCGATCGCAACGAAGCGGCAGGCACAGAAGCTGTGGAGAGACTCGGTCGTGGTGTGAGCTTCGTTCCCACCGACGTGACCGATGGGGACGCGGTCGAGCACCTCATGTCGGAGGCGGCCAAGGTCGGCACCATGCGACTGGTGGTGAATTGCGCCGGCATCGGCATCGCTGAGCGGACAATCGATCGCAACGGCAGGCCGCATGATTTAGAGAGTTTTGAACGAGTACTTCGTGTCAACCTCTTTGGCACGTTCAATCTTCTTCGTCACGGGGCCAGCTATCTCTCGAAGGTTGAGCCACGCGATGGTCAGCGAGGGTTGGTCATCAACACTGCCTCCATCGCCGCCTATGACGGACAGATAGGACAGATCGCCTACGCCGCGTCAAAGGGGGGTATCGTCGGGCTCACACTTCCCGCAGCCCGAGATCTCTCCAGTGTGGGGGTTCGCGTTGTCACGATTGCCCCTGGAATTATGGATACACCGTTGTTAGGTACGCTGCCAGAGGAGGTGCGGCTCGCACTCGGTGCCTCAGTGCCGTTTCCAAAGCGTTTGGGCGCCCCGAGCGACTTTGCCAAGCTGGTGCTCTCGATCGTCGACAATGATTATCTCAATGGAGAAGTGATCAGGCTAGACGGTGCTCTTCGGATGCCTCCCCGCTAGAAGCAACGAGCGGTGTTGGTGACGTGACGTTGACCACGATCGATCGTGGTCTGTTGATGCTAGGGCCGGAGCACCTAGTCCCGTAAGGGTGTACGCCCAGACGCCTCGATACTCCCCGCCTCCGATTGGTCGTCACGCCGATAACTCCTAGGCTGTAGCTGTGAGGTATCGGGAAGTAGGCGGTGTCCGGTTTAGCGTGATTGGGCTCGGCACGTGGCAATTTGGCTCTGCGGAGTGGGGTTACGGGAGCGAATACGCGGATCGTGTCGCCTTCGAGTTGGTTGAGGAGGCCCTCGAGTTAGGCATCAACCTGTTCGATACCGCTGAAATGTATGGCTTTGGTCGGTCTGAGCGCATTCTTGGCCAAGCACTTGGTTCCCATCGACGCGATGCCTTGGTGGCGACAAAGTATGCCCCGATCTTGCCATTGCGTGGCATCGGGAGAAAGCACGCGAGGAACTCGGCCGCGCGCCTTGGGATCGAGGAGATTGACCTCTATCAGCTTCATTTCCCGAATCCAGCATTTTCGTTGTCGGCCCAGGTCAATGAGTTTGCCCCGATGTTGCACGCTGGGGATATCCGAATGCTTGGGGTCTCGAATTATTCGCTCGGCGCATGGCAGCGCACCCAGGTATCGGTCAACGTTCCACTTTGGACCAACCAGGTCCACCTATCGCTGTTTGCAAGAAAGCCGGTGCGCGAGATGGTCCCATGGGCGACTGCTCACGACCGATTGGTTATCGCCTACTCTCCCCTAGAACAGGGTCTGCTCTCTGGTCGTTACGATATCGACGCAAAGCCGAGCAACATGCGACGATTTAGGCGTGAATTTCAGGATCGTACCCTGATGGCATTTCGCCCGGTTCGAGCGGTTATGGAGCGTATCGCCACAAGTCATCAAGCATCGATAGCGCAGGTAGCTCTCGCATGGGTGTTGTCGCACGAGTCGGTGGTCGCAATCCCTGGGGCTTCGTCGGTGGCCCAGCTTCGTTCAAATGTTGAGGCAGCCGACTTGATCCTGACCGATGAGGAGTACCTCGATTTGTCAGAGGCTGCGCATCGTATGTGGCCGGAGCGAACTTGGGGTCGCTAGTGGATTTATTACCGGGTCGTGATCTCTACTAAAACTAGTAGGGGGGCGGTGCAAGGAAGGAAGGGTGTTGAGCGAAGAGCAAGCATTCGATGTGGTAGTACTGGGTGCGGGTCCCGCTGGATACGCCGCTGCACTCTACGGTGCGTCAGCTGGCCTAAAGATTGGCATCGTGGAACGCGATCGAGTTGGTGGCACCTGCCTACAACGGGGTTGTGTTCCAGCGAAAGAATATCTTGAAACAGCCGCTGTTTACCGCGGTATCCGTGGTGCGGCTGAGTTTGGTATCACCAGCAGTGATCCGGTTGTAGATTTCGCTGTTTCGCAGAAGCGCAAACAGTCTGTTGTCGACAAACTCACGGGCGGTCTCGCAGGCTTGATGAAGGGCCGAGGCATTGTCACGTACGCTGGCGATGGAGTTTATCAAGGCGATGGAAGAATCGCTGTGTCAACAGGTGAGACCATTGTTGGTGACAGCGTCATACTCGCTACAGGTTCCCGGCCCCGTACGATCCCAGGATTTGACGTTGACGGTAAGTATGTGTTGACCTCTGATGAGGTGTTGTCGTTGACGGAGCTCCCAAAAGCTGTAGCTATTGTTGGCGGCGGGGTTATCGGCTGCGAATTTGCGTCGTTGATGGCTGATCTTGGTTGCAGCGTCACGATCGTCGAGGCGCTGCCTCGGCTGCTCCCTGGCGTTGACCAAGACCTGGTCGACGTCATGGTTCGGTCATTCAAGAAGCGTGGGATCCAGATCAAGACAGGTGTAGGCGTCACTGGCCACACGCCGAACGGGGCTGAGACGACGCTTTCACTCGCGGATGGCACGACAATTACCGTCAATCAAATAGTCGTTGCGATCGGCAGGCGTCCAAACTCGGAGGGCATTGTTGGTGGCCAGGCGTCCGTCACAATCTCCGAAAGGGGGTTCGTTGACGTTGATGGTAATTATCGAACCTCAGAGCCTGGCGTTTTCGCAGTCGGAGATCTGATCGACACTGCTCAATTGGCCCATGTTGGGTTCGCTGAGGGTGTTGCTGTCATCAAGACGATCCTCGGCGAAACATCGCCGTCAGTGGACTACTCGAGGGTTCCCTGGTGTATCTACACCCATCCAGAGATCGCATTTGCAGGATTGACCGAGGAGCAGGCTCGCGAGCGTGGTTACGACCCGATTGTCAAAAAAGACCCGTTGGGTGGCAATTCCCGTGCTCGCATTATTGGTGAAGTCGATGGATTCGTAAAAGTTGTTGCGGACAAGGCTACCCACCAGATTCTAGGGGTTCACATTGTGGGCCCTTGGGCAACTGAACTGCTTTCGCCAGGCTATCTCGCCGTTAACTGGGAAGCAAGTGCCGAGGAGTTGGCACAGTTCATTCAACCACATCCGACGCTCTCTGAAGCGTTTGGTGAGACAGTATTTTCGCTTACCGGAAGGAGTTTGCACGTTGGCTGATGTAATTATGCCGCAATTGGGAGAGACTGTAACCGAAGGAACGATCACAAAGTGGCTCGTTCAAGTTGGTGACAGCATTGAGATCGATCAACCGTTTTTCGAAGTCTCTACCGATAAGGTAGACTCAGAGGTCCCGGCCACGGCATCGGGAGTGGTGACTGAGCTCCTTGTTCCCGAAGGTGATACTGTTGCGGTTGGTACAGTAGTCGCTCGGGTAGGTGACGCTGGCTCTGCTCCGCAACCAGCCCCAGCGCCACAGGCTGCGCCAGCTCCGCAACCAGCGCCAGCCCCAGCTCCCGCTCCGCAACCAGCGCCAGCGCCAGCCCCAGCTCCCGCTCCGCAACCAGCGCCAGCGCCAGCGCCAGCTCCCGCTCCGCAACCAGCGCCAGCGCCGCAGGCTGCGCCAGCTCCGCAACCAGCGCCAGCTCCGCAACCAGCCCCAGCTCCCGCTCCGCAACCAGCGCCAGCGCCGCAGGCTGCTCCCACCTATGGTGACCTGGTGTTGTCGCCGGTTGTGCGTCACCTGATCGAGGAGAATAATCTGGATCCTGCCGCCATCCAAGGTACGGGCGTTGGTGGTCGTATTACTCGGGCTGATGTATTGACTCTCTTGGATCGTCGGGCTGGTGAAAACCGTGACATGGCTCAAACCCAACAGGTGAGCCCCGCTCCGCAACCAGCTCCAGCGTCACAGCCAGCCCCAGCCGAAGTGGCCAACACGCCGGCGGTACGGGCGGAGACTCCAGCAACGTATGCCGGGCCAGAGATCAATCCTGGATCGCGTGATTACGTCGTTCCCTTTACCAACATCCGGCGAAGAACTGCGGAACACATGGTCAATTCGAAGGCGGTGTCTGCTCACACGCTCATGTCCATCGAGGTTGACTTTGAGCGAATTGAGCGGGTTCGGAAGGCAAAGGGTAGTGCATTCAAGGACGAGGAGGGCTTTACCCTGACCTACCTCCCCTTCATTGCTCGGGCTGTAGTGGAATCGGTTCGTGCCTACCCGAACGTCAATGCCTCAGTGATGGGAGATTCATTGGTTGTCCACCGGGATGTCAACCTTTCAATTGCGGTTGACCTGAACCTTGAGGGGTTGATTGCCCCGGTGGTGCATGGCGCTGATGGGAAGCGTCTGACCGGCATTGCTCGCGAGATTTACGATCTGGCGAGTCGGGCGAGGTCGCGCCGACTTGGGGCCGATGACATTGCCGGTGGTACGTTTACGATTACCAATCCGGGTCCATTCGGGACGTTTATGACCGGAGCGATTATCAACCAGCCCCAGGTGGTCATCCTTGCTACCGATGGTATCAGTCGCAAGCCCGTCGTGGTGGTTGATAGCGATGGCACAGAGTCAATTGGCATTCATTCCGTGGGCATGTTGACGTTGAATTTCGATCATCGAGCCATTGATGGGGCGTATGCTGCTGCTTTCCTTGCCAAGCTGAAGCAGGTATTGGAAGGCTGGAATTGGGAACAGGAGCTTTGATGTCTGAGCGTAGACCTGCCTTGGGCGCCCGTTGGCTTGGAAGGGTTGGATACGAGGATGGACTCGTGTTCCAGCAACGGCTTCGCGAAGGCGATAGCTCTCACCTGTTGTTGCTTGAGCATCCGCATGTCTACACCATGGGTGTACGCACCGACCCCGCCCATCTACTCGTCGATCCGGCGTCGGTGAATGCGACGGCGTGTTGGACCGATCGGGGTGGTGACATCACCTATCATGGACCAGGCCAGTTGGTGGGGTACCCGATCATTGATGTTCCAGTGGGTAAAGATTCGACTCCCCGATATGTCCATACGTTGGAGGCCACGCTCATCGCGTTGCTCGCCGACTACGGAGTCGAGGCCTACACGCTTGAACAGTTCCCAGGTGTTTGGGTTGGCCCCAGCCAGGCCCCTCGCAAGATTGCTGCGATTGGCGTCAAGCTTTCGCGGGGGCGCTCGATGCATGGTTTCGCGCTCAATGTCAACACCGATTTGCACATGTTTGAACATATCGTTCCCTGTGGCATCGCTGACAAGGCGGTGACCTCGATGGAGGCCGAGGGGGTGCACACCTCGGTCGCTGAGGTGGCACGGGCCTATGCGATGCATTTTGCTCGGGCTTTTGGGTTTGAGGATCTCGATTATGAAGGGGTCGACGACGCAGCTAGCGTCAGTGTTCGCTACGACGGCAACAGAGATGGTGACAATCCAGTTGCCTCCAGGTTGAATCAACGCCTTGCAAAGGCTGGATTTGCGTTCGATACTGCGGTTCCCTACGTCTCGCGCAAGCCTGAGTGGCTGCGCAGCGAGGTTAACTTGGGTGAAGAGTATCGCTCCCTACAGCATCTCGTACGAGATCTCAACCTCGTGACGGTGTGCGAAGAGGCGGGGTGTCCAAACATCTATGAGTGCTGGAAGGATGGCACCGCCACCTTCATGATCAACGGCGAGCGCTGCACCCGGGCATGCGCATTTTGCTTGGTCGATACTTCGAAGCCACTGGCCTTGGATCCAGACGAGCCCCGGCATGTCGCCGAAGCGGTGTCCGCACTTGGATTATCGTTTGCGGTGGTGACCGCAGTCGCGAGGGATGATTTACGCGACGGGGGTTCTCAGGCGTTTGCTGAAACCATTCGCCAGATCCGCGAACTAAACCCACACTGTTCGGTTGAGGTCCTGATTCCCGACTTCAAGGGAGACCCTGCATCCCTAGAGACGGTGCTAGAGGCACGACCTGATGTGCTCAACCACAATCTAGAGACGGTGTTGCGTCTCCATCGAGCAATTCGTCCCTCGGCGAACTATGTACGCTCACTGACGGTTTTGGCTCGTGCGAAGGAGTTTGGTCTCACCACCAAGTCGGGCCTGATCGTCGGTATGGGCGAGTCGATTCCGGAGCTGAAGTCCGTTATGCGAGATATCCGTTCGGTTGGCGTCGATATCTTGACCGTTGGACAATACTTGCGACCGACTCGCGATCATCTGCCGGTCTCGCGATACTACCATCCTGATGAGTTTGCGGATTTGCGTGACTACGCGATGGGTCTGGGCTTTCGCTACGTGGAGGCCTCGCCGCTCGCGAGATCTTCCTACCACGCGCGCCAAGGTTCTGATGCAGCCGCTGGAGCGATGGCGTGACCGATCGAAGCCAGTTCGTGGCTGCCTACCGGGCTCGGCAAGAAAAGGCCAGGCATCAGCTTGAGGTCTCAGGCGTCGATGCCTTGTTGGTGACGCTCGGCAGAGAGCTGCCTTGGTTGACCGGCTACGAGGCGATGCCGCTGGAGCGGATCACCTGCCTGTATCTCGATGTTGCCGGCAACACTCGTCTGCTGGTCCCAAAGTTGGAGGCTCCGCGTGTTCGTGAGCTCGAAGGCCTTGAACTGGTCGGATGGACTGATGGTGAGGATCCATTTGCGATTCTTGGCTCCATGGTTGGCAATGCCCCGCGCTTAGCCATCGATGATCGGTTCCAGGCCGGATGGCTGCTCCCGCTCATGGCGCAGGTACCCAATGCCGTCTTTGTCTCTGGCACCAAGCTGTTGAGTGGATTGCGAGCGCACAAAGACAGCCTCGAGGTTGCATTGCTTGAAGCGGCGGCACAGGCGGCGGATCGGGTCGCCGATCGGTTGTTGCGTGGGGAGATTGCGGTGACGCATCGTGTCGAGCGCGATGTTGCGACTGATATTGCCCAAGCCCTCCTCGACGAAGGTCACAGCAAGGTCAACTTCACGATCGTCGGTAGTGGGCCCAATTCGGCTTCGCCACACCATGAGCCGAGTATGCGAACGATTATGCCAGGGGATGCGTTGGTGCTCGACTTCGGCGGTACCTTCACCGTCGGCGATGAGCCTGGTTATTGTTCGGATATGACGCGGACCTTCGTCGTTGGCGAGCCACCAGCGGGCTTCGTTGAACTCTATGACGTACTGTATCGCGCACAAAGCGAAGCGCGAGCAATGATCCGCGTTGGTATGTCCGGTCGGGATGCCGATATGGTCGCTCGGAAGGTGATCAACGATGGCGGATACGGTGACTATTTTGTGCACAGACTTGGCCATGGCATCGGTTTGGACGAACACGAAGACCCGTATCTGTCGGGCGACAATGACCTTTCGTTAGAGGCTGGTAGTGCATTCTCCATCGAGCCAGGGATTTACATACCAGGCAAGATGGGGGCGCGGATCGAGGACATCGTGTTCCTCGACGAAGCTGGGGTTCGTTCGCTCAACCAGGCTCCGCGTGAACTGGCGGTTCTCCAGTAGCTTTGCATCGCCGCATCGCGTGCTGTGATCGTGGCCGATGAGGAGTACACAGATCGCCAATTTGATGGGTTGGCCGCGATCCGTGGCGCCTGGGCGTTAGGCGATAAAGTATTTCGCCATTGGATGATGGGAGATGATCGCCGTGGTTGTCTGTTCTGGCTCGAGTTGGAAGTTGTCGGAGACTCGCACTCCAATACGGGCTGCGTCAAGTAGTGTGACGACGCGACCGTTGTCCTCAAGATTGGGACAGGCGGGGTATCCCCATGAGTATCTGCCGCCGCGATAGGCTTGCTTAAATAGACCCGCGAGGGTCGGACCATCTTGATCGGCAAATCCCCACTCGCGACGGACGCGTGCGTGCCAGAGTTCAGCTAACGCTTCGGCCATCTCGACACCGAGACCATGAAGGTGTAGATAGTCTTGGTAGCGGTTGTCGTGAAAATACTGTTGGGCGAGTTCGCTCACGCGTTGACCCATCGTGACGACGTGGAAGGCGACGTAGTCGATTTCACCCGTGGAATGCGGACGGAAGAAGTCGGCAATGCAGAGGTGTTGATCCCCGGATTGCCTTGGAAAGTGGAACCGTGTCTGTTCTTCCTCTAGGTTGTAGGGGTTGAGAACGACGAGGTCGTTGCCCTCCGAATAGCAGGGAAAATAGCCATAGACGACCTGCGGGATCAACGCTTGTTGTGTGTGAGCATGATCGAGCTGGACTAGGAGTTGCTGACGGATACGGTCTTTAAATTCTGCATCAGTCTCACCGTTTTGGGGACGGTAGCCCCATTGGTGGCGAAACAACGCCGTCTCATTGAGGTAGGCCGCGATCTCTTCAATTGGGATGCCTTTGACGACCTGCGTGCCAAGAAATGGTGGCTCATAGATCGGATTATCGAAGGGTACCTGAGGCGAGCGAGTGGTCTGCTCAGGCCGATCCTCCTCCAGTGATGTGCGCATACGCTTGACCGATGAGACCTTGATGGTTCGACCAAAGTCGTCATCAACCAACTCGCCGTTGGAAATCCGAACAAGCTTGTCGAGGACGTCTAACCCTTCAAAGGCGTCTTTGCCGTAGAAAACCCGTCCCTCATAGACCTCGCGGAGGTCACGCTCTACGTACGTGCGCGTGAGCGCTGCCCCACCAAGAATGACTGGTATATGGGAGAGGCCTCGTTGGTTGAGCTCGAGGAGATTATCACGCATGACGAGAGTGGATTTTACGAGAAGCCCGCTCATGCCAATCGCATCAGCCTCAGTCTCGAGGGCCTTCTCGATCAGTTCATTGACGGCGACTTTGATGCCCAGGTTATGAACAGTAAACCCGTTGTTGGTTAAGATGATGTCGACGAGGTTCTTGCCGATGTCGTGGACATCACCCTTGACGGTTGCGAGGACAATCGTGCCACGGTTGCTTGACTCGGTGCGATCCATGAACGGTTCGAGATAGGCGACCGCTTGTTTCATGGTCTCTGCCGACGCAAGCACGAAGGGAAGCTGCATCTGGCCGGAGCCAAAGAGGTCACCGACCTCGGCCATCGCCGAGAGCAGAATCTCATTGACAATGGCAAGCGCACTGAGTCCGTTGCCGAGGGCCTCTTCGAGATCGGACTCCAGGCCGACGCGGTTGCCATCAACGATTCGACGGTACAGTCGGGCGTCGACCGGCAACGATTCCAAGGCGGGACCGGTTTCGCGGAGACTCTCAGCGGATTCGAAGAGCTCGATCAGGCGTGAGAGCGGATCGTAGGCCGGTCGGCGACGGTCGTAGATGAGGTCGAGGCAGACCTCGGTGATCTCGTCGGGAATCTTTGCGAGGGGAAGGATCTTTGAAGGATGCAGGATAGCCATGGTGAGCCCGTTGCGCCGACACTCCTCAAGGAAGACGGAGTTCAGCGCCTCGCGCGCAGCTGGTTTGAGTCCAAAGGAGATGTTGGAGAGACCGATGATGGTTTGGGACTCCGGGAACGCCTCGTGTATCAGGCGGATTCCCTCGATGGTCGACTTCCCGTCGAGGCGGGACTCCTCCATGCCCGTAGTGATCGGCAACACCAAAGGATCAAAGATCAGGTCCCGGGTGGTGAGCCCATAGCGTTCGGTCGCCACGTTAGCGATAGCGGTTGCTGCTTTAAGCTTCCACTCAGGCGTGCGAGCCTGGCCTTCCTCGTCGATGCAGGTCGCGACCACTGCAGCCCCATGACGTCGGGCAAGTGTGAGGAATTTGTCGAGTCGTGAGTTTGGGGCATCACCCTCCTCAAGGTTTACTGAGTTCAAGATGCTACGACCTCCGAGGTGGATCAGAGCCTCTTCGACCACTTCAGCTTCCGTTGAGTCGATCATGATTGGGAGTGTTGAAGCGGTCGCAATGCGTGAGGCGAGTTCGCGCATATTCGCGATGCCATCTTCACCGGTGTAGTCGACACAAACGTCGATGAGGTGGGCTCCGTCTCGTACCTGCTCTTGTGCCATGGCGACGCAGGTGTCAAAATCTTTAGATAGGAGCGCCTCGCGAAAGCGCTTTGAACCGTTTGCATTGGTGCGCTCACCAACGTTGAGAATCGACGTTTCTTGCCGAAGAGATACCGGTGAGTACAACGATGCGACCTCTGGGTCGAAGTTGGGGTGACGCTCCTGGGGTTCAAGGTCATGACATGCGTCGACCACGGCCTTCAAGTGATCGGGAGTAGTGCCGCAGCAACCACCAACCACCGTCACCCCAAAGTCGAGGATGAAGCGTCGCAGCGACGTAGCAAGCTGGTCGGGGGTCAGGTCGTAGTGCATTTGTCCATCCTGGACGGAAGGCAGTCCCGCGTTGGGCAAACACGAGATTGGCACCGGGCTGTGTTCGGCCAGATACCGTAGGTGCTCGCTCATCTCGGTTGGTCCCGTTGCACAGTTGATGCCGAACACGGTTGGTTGAAGGGCGGCCAAGGAGGCGAGGGCGGCACCAATCTCTGTGCCTGGGAGCATGCGCCCGGTGAGCTCGATCGTGACCTGCAGTTGTATGGGGAGTTCGCGACCCGCAGCCCCCATTGCTTGGCGAGCCCCCAGCATGGCTGCCTTGGCGGAGAGGATATCGTAGACGGTTTCGATGACGAGCAGATCGACGCCACCAGCGATCAACCCCGAGGCTTGTGTACGGTAGGCCTCGACGAGGGTGTTAAACGGGATCTGACCCAATGTGGGTAGCTTGGTACCGGGGCCCATGCTGCCGGCGACGAACCGAGGATGGTTTGGCGTAGAAAAATCGCGGGCAACATCAACTGCTAGACGGGCCGCGAGTTCGTTGAGCTCGCGTGCCTCTGATGCAAGGCCATATTCGTTCAGAACAGGGGCGAGCGAGCCGAAGGTATCGGTCTCGATGACGTCCACGCCGACGGCAAGGAATGATGCGTGGAGCTCGCGGATCACGTCTGGCTTGGTGCGAACCAACACTTCGTTGCAACCCTCAAGGCGTTCACCGCCGAAGTCGTCGGCGGTAAGCTCCTTGAGCTGTAGGTTGGTTCCGGTGGCCCCGTCGAAGATAACAATCTGTTCTTTGACGAACCGGGCGTAATCAAGCATGCCTAATAGGCTAGTAGCTGGTAGGTGGCGCTTTTGAGGAGTGATGTTGTGAAGATTTATACCAAGACTGGCGATCAGGGGACAACGGGCCTGCTGTATGGCGGTCGGGCACCCAAGGATTCGCTCCAGATCGAGCTCAATGGCGCTGTCGATGAGGCACAGGCCCATCTCGGCGTAGCCCGAGCACATGCCCAATCCGAGCTCGCAGCCATCTGTCGGGACGCGGAACTCGATCTATGGATCCTCATGGCGGAGGTGGCGACGCACCCAGACAAGCGGGATCGCCTCAAGGCTGGAGCCACCTTAGTCTCGCCCGAGATGGTCTCTCACCTCGAGGAGCTCATCGATGAGGTGTCGACGCGCTTTACGCCCCCTCGTGAGTTCGTAGTCCCTGGTGAGGAGGTTGTCGCTGCCTTTCTCGACGTGGCACGCACGGTAGTCAGGAGAGCTGAGCGCCATAGCGTTGCCTTCGTACGCACGGCGCCCGACTCGCTGGTCCAGGTCTATCTGAATCGGCTCTCTGATCTTTTGTGGACCCTTGCCAGATGGAGTGAGGGCTCGTCCTTGACCGCTCGGGGCTCGGGGCGCGCCTAAGGTTATTGGCTGGGGTACCCTGAGAGTGGTTGCAGTCGTGACCACGAACGACCGGGTTCGCCCCCCGCTCATTTGATCATGAGACGGCATGAGATTTGACCAGAAGAGGAGTGAAACGTGGGCTTGAAGACAACAGTGACCGTGACGAGTCAGGCAAGTGCAGGAATGCCGATGGTGCGTATCCAGCCGGGTGAACATTCGACACGGCTGCGCGCAGCCGTTGTGGATGGAAGTCTCGGCTACGAACTCCGGGTCGCCGCCGATCCTACCAGGGAGCAGCTTCGGGGTCTCGGAGCCGCGGTAGTGGATGAGGCATCCAAGGCCCACCTCAGCAAGGTCGCGGTTTCGGTTCCCAGTCTCGAGTCCGAGCAACTCGAGGAGTTTGCCATCGGCATGTTGCTCGCAGGTTACCGCTTCGATACGTACCGCACCAAAGAGGATCCAGATGCCTTCCTCTGCTCGCAGATCGAGCTTGTCACACAGCCGAACCTTGAAGCCGCACTCGAGCGCGCACTCGTGCTCGCCGAGGCCGTTGCCCTCGCCCGTGATCTGATCAACGAGCCCCCCTCTCGTCTGACGCCGAGGGACTTTGCCCGTATCGCCACCGAGGTGGCGGGCCGCTCGGGGCTTGAGATCCGTGTCTGGGATGAGCAGGACTGTGAGCGCGAGCACCTAGGTGGGCTCTTGGGTGTTGCCCGTGGATCGGTTGAGCCCCCGCGCGCGATCAAGCTCTCCTATCGACCCGATCAAGCTTCTGGCAAGAAGGTCGGGCTAGTCGGCAAGGGGATAACGTTCGACTCTGGTGGTCTCTCGCTCAAGTCTGGTGAGGGGATGATGACCATGAAGACGGACATGGGTGGTGCAGCAGCGGTTCTTGCGGCGATGTCCACGCTGCGAGCGCTCGGTGTTACCCATGAGGTCAATGGTTACCTGATGTTGACTGAAAATATGCCCTCAGGTAGTGCGCAAAAGCCAGGGGATGTCTTGATCACCCGCTCGGGGCGCACGATTGAGGTACTCAATACCGATGCCGAGGGCCGTTTGGTCTTGGCGGATGGTCTCACGTTGGCGCTTGAGGATGGCAACGAAGAGATCGTAGATATTGCAACCCTTACTGGGGCTTGTGTCGTTGCACTGGGCGAAGAGATCGCTGGACTCATGGGTAACGAGCAGCCGCTCATCGACGCGCTTCATGCAGCGGGTGAGCGTGCTGTCGAGCCGAACTGGCAGCTACCTCTCCCGAAGAGCTATGAGAAGCTCATCGCCTCTGAGGTCGGTGACATGAAGAATGTCGGCAAGCGTGGGGGAGGCGCTATCACCGCCGCACTGCTGCTGCAGCGTTTTGTACCCGACGCCCACTGGGCACATTTAGACATCGCCGGTCCCTCGCGTGCCGATGGCGATCGTGGATGGATCCGTGCGGGTGCGACCGGTTTTGGCGTGTTGACCTTTATCCGTTGGTTACAGTAACCGGCCGGATAGTCGGTGCGTAGCCCAAACGCGTCAGTTGATCGACGATCTCGTCCTCTTCGGCACCCAGCTCAGCGAGTGTGGCGCTGAGCTGGCGTAATCGCCCATCGCGATCGGCCATTGCACGATAGCGGTGGAGCTCGGGTCTCGCGATCGCGAGCGCCTGCAGACTCGCTGGAAGTCGCCGTAGCTGACGGTTGCTAAGCGGTGGAAGCTCTCGTGGGACCTCAATGAAGCCAGGCGTGAGCTCCCGTAGGACGTGGAAATCCCGGCAACGATCGATACTCCGATCCAGCAGGGAACCCCGATGCGGGGTATGGCCGAGGCCGAGTGAGCGGGCGAGCTCCTCTGATGGAACACAGACGCTCTTCGACGTGCCGACGAGGAGATCAAGGCGCTGGAGGAGTACGATGCAGGACGGCCCGAGTACGGGTAGCCAAAGCAGCTGGACATAGTCTGAGCTGATTGGCCACCAACGCTCCTGGTCGTGGGGAACCTCCCATCGACTGATCGATAGCAATGCTGGACGTGGACCTTCCTGACCCATAGCGACCCTCCTTGGTGATGGTATCAGTATAGCATAGAATACAGCAAAATCAATTAGGTGTGTAGGTGCCGAAGACGCTACGCAGGCAATCAGCTACCTCCCCGAGCGTCGCCCGTGCTGCGAGCGCTTGTTTCATGGGGTAGCAGACGTTGTCCGTGCCTTCGGCTGCCGCCTTGAGGTTGGTTAGGGCGAGGTCGACGGCGCCTTGGTCTCTTCGTCGTCGCAACTCCTGAACCCTGTTGGACTGTTCGCGTTGGAGCGCTGGATCGATAGGGAAGACCTCTGGGCTGACCTCCTCGGCATCGATAAATTGATTGACTCCCACGATGATCTTGTCGCCGGCATCAACCGCCCTGGTGTAGTCGTATGCCGCTCGTTCGATCTCCTGTTGGATGTAGCCGGTTTCGATGGCCGCAACGGCACCGCCTTGGCTGTCGATCTCCTCAAGGTATCCGCGAGCCTTCTCCTCAAGTGAGGTCGTCAGTGACTCCACAAAGTACGAGCCAGCCAGTGGATCTACCGTATCGGTCACTCCTGTCTCGTAGGCGATTACCTGTTGGGTGCGCAGGGCGAGTTTGGCGGCCTTCTCCGTCGGGAGCCCAAGAGCCTCATCGTATCCGTTGGTATGCAGTGACTGAGTGCCACCGAGGGCGCCAGCTAGTGCCTGGAGCGAGACACGGATGATGTTGACCTCAGGCTGTTGTGCCGTAAGAGTCGATCCACCGGTTTGTGTGTGAAAGCGCATCAGCTGGGATCGAGGGTCGAGAGCGTGGAAGCGGTCCCGCATGATGTTAGCCCACAACCGGCGCGCGGCTCTGAACTTCGCGACCTCCTCAAAGAGGTTATTGTGGGCGTTCCAAAAAAAGCTGAGGCGAGGAGCGAAGTCGTCGACAGCGAGTCCCGCCGCCAATGCTGCCTCGACGTAGGCTATGCCGTTGGCGATCGTAAAGGCGAGCTCCTGGGCGGCGGTCGAGCCCGCCTCACGGATGTGATAGCCAGAGATGGAGATCGTGTTGAAGTGGGGGAGCTCCCGTTGGCAATAGCTAAAGATGTCGGTGATAATGCGCATGCTGGGACGGGGCGGGTAGATGTAGGTTCCCCTGGCGGCGTACTCCTTTAGGATGTCGTTTTGAATCGTCCCGCCGATGGTGGATGGGTCGACGTTGGTCTCCTCGGCCACCAGCTGGTAGAGCAACAACAAGGTCGAGGCCGTGGCATTGATCGTCATGGAGGTTGTTACCTTGTCGAGCGGGATACCCTTGAACAGCAGGTGCATATCCTCAATTGATGAGATAGCGACTCCAACCCGGCCGACCTCTCCTTCGGCCCTGGGGTGATCTGCGTCATAGCCCATCTGCGTTGGGAGATCAAAGGCGCACGAAAGCCCGGTTTGACCGTTGTTCAGGAGAAAATGAAAGCGCTCGTTGGTCGCTTGTGCCGTCCCGAAGCCGGCGTATTGGCGCATGGTCCAGGCGCGACGTCGGTACATCTCGGGATAGATACCCCGCGTGAAGGGGAAGGTACCGGGATCACCGAGGTCACGCTCGTAATCAACCGAGCTATTGGCCGGCGAATAGACCGGTTCGATCTCAATTTCTGAGTCAGTCTTCTTGGAGGTCATCACCGCCATCCTACTTGCATCGCGCTGGGCTCACCATCCCAGTATCGCCGATCAGCGGTGCGGGCGCTATCGCGAGGCTGCGGTGACGCTGTCGCGTGTCATGGGTTCGCGGTGCCCTGCTGTGGCACAATGAGCATCGATTCCGAGTCCATAGGTGTGACTTGTCTGAGTCATGGCGTCGTAGGTAAAAATACGGCCAATCAGCGGCTCACCGAGGCCGACGATCAGTTTGATCGCCTCGGTGGCCTGGATGGATCCAATGACACCGCCGAGGACACCAAGGACGCCCGCCTGGGAGCACGATGGGGCGAGTTCGGGCGGGGGTGCGGTTGGCACAAAGCAACGAAAACAAGGGCCCTTCGGGGGTGCAAAGACGGTGACTTGCCCTTCAAACTGATAGATCGAACCATGGACAACGGGGATGTTGGCTGCTGTCGCGGCATCATTGATGACGTAGCGAGCTGCGAAGTTATCGGTCCCGTCAACGATGATGTCATAGTCGCGGATGATGGCCTCGATGTTGTCGGCATCAAGGCGAAGGTCGTAGGTGTTGACCTGCACCTCCGGGTTGAGAGACGCAATGGCAGCCTTGGCGGAGTCAACTTTGCGTTGGCCTACCCGTGCGGTTGTGTGCACGATCTGGCGCTGGAGGTTCGAGGTGTCGACCTCGTCCATGTCCACAATCCCCAACGTCCCCACGCCCGCGGCCCCGAGATAGAGAGCGGCGGGAGACCCCAGCCCTCCTGCCCCAAGCACAAGGACTCGAGCTGCAAGGAGGCGCAGCTGACCCGTCTCGCCGACACCAGGGAGGAGCAGATGGCGATGGTAGCGGTAACGCTGGGCATCGGTGAGTCGCGTCGGAATTTCCCATCGTCGGCCGCTGGCCTTCCATGTGTCAAAGCCTCCGCGTAACGATGCGACGTTCGTGTATCCCAGCTGCCCAAGCGTGAAGGCCGCCAATGCACTGCGTATCCCGGCGGCACAGTAGGCGAGGACAGGGGTATCTTTGTCGGGGATGAGCTGTTCGATCTGGAGCTCAAGGTTACCTCGAGCTATATGGATACTCCCCGGGATGGTGCCTTGCTCGACTTCGCTAGGCTCGCGAACGTCGAGAAACGTCCAGTGGCTATCTGCTGCATCGGTGAGTTCTTCAGGATCGACCTCGGTGATCTGCGTCTTAGCCTGGGCGAGCATGGTATGGAAGTTGGTCATCGTCGGGCCTCCTGTCTCACCTTACCAGCGTTCGCGCGTTACCAGTGTTCGAAATGCAGGCGCGTCGACGTCGCTCGTGGTGGTCGACGAGCTACCGATCCGGTCGGTGCATCGGTCTTCGTTGGGTGCCCAACGCATACAATGCCGAGTGGATCGAGCCCGGGCGGCAGCGCTAACGCCTTGGCGAGTTGATCGTGACCATGATAAATGCCCATGAATGTTGCCCCTAGGCCAAGATCCACGACCTTAAGAAGCAGCTGCATCGTCGCAAAGCTGGCATCAACAATCCAGTAGGGCTGAGGCCAGGCCTCTTCGACATCGAGGCCTGACGAGGCCTTGTCGGGCTCTGCATAGCGAGCGAGGTAAGCGGGCTTATTGACGATCGGCAAAATCAGGAGCTGTGACTGCAACAGCCCTTGGTGTGTTGGAGAGTTTCGCAGCCAACCTGGCGTTGAAATTATGGCGAGGATCGCCTGAATGCGATCTGGATCGACGATGACCACCAGCTCGGTGCCTTGGGTGAAGCCGGCGGACGGCGCCCTTAGGGCACTCTCACACAGCGCGAGCACGTCAGCAGTGGCCACGGGTTCACTCGAGAATGATCGGTGCATGCGTCGCCGACGAATGACGGCGTCAAACTCCACGTTGATACCTGCGTGTCCTGGTCCGGTGGCGCACCTTAACGACAGGAATGAGCGAGCAGACGCTGCCGGGTCTCTTCGGTTTTGGCTGCAACCACCGCAGTCATTGCAAGGGCCATGCCACCTTCGAACATCGCGCGGTCCGCCTCTGGTGACTTGGCTGCCTGTGTGAACTCAGGCTGATGGTTGACCGCCGGCCAGGAGTTGATGGTCACCAATGGATGGATCGTCGCAACCTCAAGCGAGATGTTGCCCATATCGGTTGAGGCAGATAGCGGTGCTTCATCGACCGGGAAGGTGCGTCCCAACTCGGTCGCCTCGCGGACGTAGATTTGGGCCAGCTCTTCGTCGGTAACGAGTTGTGAGTAGGTTGGACCCCTGTCGGTAATCGTGCAGGTTGAACCGGTTGCCAAGGCACCAGCTTCGAAACAGCGGTCGACGCGGGGTGCGAGTTGTTCAAGCTGTTCCAGGGTTGCTGATCGAGTCAAAAACTCTCCCTCGACAAGCGATGGGATGATGTTTGGGGCATCGCCGCCATTGGTGACGATGCCGTGAATACGGTCATCGGGTCCAATGTGTTGGCGCAAGAGTCCAATCGATGTCAGCGCGATGGTCATGGCATCGAGGGCGTTGATGCCGAGTTGGGGTGCGGCGGCGGCGTGGGAGTCACGACCGTGAAAAGCTACCCGAAAGTGCCTGGCGGCCTGCACGTGCATGCGATCGGCCTCCATCGGTGCAGGGTGGATCATCATGGCGAGATTGGTGCCGGTGAAAATCTGCTGATCGAGCAGGATGACCTTACCGCCACCCCCTTCCTCAGCTGGAGTCCCAACGATTCGCAGTGTGATACCTAGGTCGTCGACGAGGTCGATGAGCGAGGCGCCGGCCAGCAGCGCACTCGAGGCGATGATGTTATGCCCACAGGCGTGACCAAGCAACGGTAATGCGTCGTATTCGGCACAGATGCTGACCACCAGCTCGCCCGTGCCAGCCTCAGCCAGCACGGCAGTATCGAGACCGCCGACGCCCTTCGCTGTGCGAAAGCCAAGGGAATCGAGTTCCCCCGCGAGCCAATCTGCCGCCTTGACCTCCTCGAAGGCGAGCTCTGGGTTGGCGTGAATGCGATGTGATAGGTCGTAGGCGCGTCCGTAGTTGCGCTCAGCGGCTGATCGAATCGCCTTTCTTTCAGCATCGAATGATGACATCCATCTCCTTTCGTCGAGTGCCTGGACGAGCTCTGTGACCGGGCTACTACGAGATCACTGCGACGACATCACCGGTACCAACGGTGTCTCCTGGATGTACCTTGATCTCGGTGATTGTGCCAGTTCGTTCGGCGAGGATCGAGTTTTCCATTTTCATCGCCTCGAGCACGATGATGGTGTCGCCGGCCTGCACCTCTTGGCCGACCTCGACGGGGATCTTCACAACGGTTCCCTGCATAGGAACGGTGACATTTCCCGATCCCGAGGTGGCGGCTGCGGCTGCACCTTGTTGTCTTGGTGCTCTTGGGGCTGGAGCCGTGGCGCTCGCCTGGGTCGTGCGTGTTGGGATCGTCACCGCGAGTTCGGGCAAGAAGAGCTTGACCGCAACGCGTTTGCCATCCACCTCAGCGATCACTTCGGTCGGCTCGGTCGTTTGTGCACTTGGTGCCCCGGAAGAAGGAGTAACGTCGAGACCGGCGAGGTCGAGGCGGTCCTCAACCCACTTGGTCGAGTGTTGTACGGTACGGAAGTCCTCGTGCTCAAGTATCGCAAGATCAGCCGGAATCGTGGTTGTCACTCCCTCGAGCTTGGTCTCACGCAGCGCACGAATCGCTTTGGCGATAGCTCGCTCGCGATCGGGTGCCCAGACGACGAGCTTGGCGATCAGGTTGTCGTAGTATTGGCTTACCTCGTCGCCCGCCTCGTAGCCGGCATCGGTGCGTACGCCAGGACCGTCAGCCCGATCAAAGCGAGTGATCGGGCCCGGGGATGGCACAAAACGACCACCGGAGGGATCCTCCGCGTTGAGCCGGATTTCGATCGCATGTCCGCGGTGGGAGATCTGATCCTGCGAGAGCTCCAGCGGCTCGCCAGCGGCGATGCGAAGCTGTAACTCCACGAGGTCGAGACCGGTCACGGCTTCGGTAATCGGGTGCTCAACCTGCAAACGGGTGTTCATCTCAAGGAAGTAGAACTGGCCGTCTTGATAGAGGAACTCCACGGTTCCCGCGTTGTAGTAACCGCAGGCTCGTGCGACCTTGACGGCAGCCTCTCCCATCTGTACCCGGATCTCGTCCGGGAACGACGGTGCAGGTGACTCCTCGATCAGCTTCTGATGCCGTCGCTGGCAGGAGCAGTCGCGTTCACCCAGCCATAGAAGGTTGCCATGTTTGTCGCCGATGATTTGCATCTCCACGTGGCGAGGCCAGGTGAGGTAACGTTCGATATAACACTCGTCGCGTCCAAATGACGCAAGGGCTTCGCGCTGGGCTGAAGCGAGCGCGTCAGCTGCCTCCGTCTCGGAACTCACGACACGCATGCCTCGTCCTCCGCCTCCATAGGCAGCCTTGATCGCCACGGGCCAGCCATGCTGGTTGCCAAATGCGACGATCTCGTCGGCCCCTTGGAGCACCTCGGTCGTCCCGGGGACGCCGGCGACGCCGGCTGCCGTCGCGGCGATACGAGAGGAGATCTTGTCTCCCATCACTTCAATGGCCTCCGGGGGTGGGCCAACGAAAGCGACGCCAGTTTGCTCAATCGCCCGAGCAAAGTCGGTGTTCTCGCTGAAGAAGCCGTAGCCCGGATGGACAGCCTCGGCTCCAGAGCGCTCGATCACCTCCAGAATACGTTCGGTGTTGAGATAGCTTTCTCGCACACTCGATCCGGGTAGGTTGTAGGACTCATCGGCGTAGCGCACATGCATGGCATCACGGTCCGCATCGGAGTACACGGCGATCGTGGTGATACCCATCTCCTTGGCAGTGCGCATAACGCGGACCGCGATCTCCCCACGGTTTGCCACCAGTAGCCGTTTGAACACCTACGCCACCTTTCTTGCTCACCCCGCTGGTCCACTAAGACCGTCGACGCTATCGTAAACCTACACCCTCATGGACGGTGACAGCCAACAACCCTGACCCTAAAGACACCGGATCGAATCTCCTGGCCCTAGGGTGCTCGATTATGACCAATTCTCCTCCATGGCGGATAATCCTACTTGATGAGGTCGACTCAACGAATCGTCTGATGACTGAGTGCTATAGCTCGATCAGTCTGGAGCGCTTAGTCGTCGTAGCCGATCATCAGAGCGCAGGGAAAGGGCGGCGTGATCGAAGTTTCGCCGATATCCCGAGGACTTCGTTGATGTGTTCTGTGCTGGTATGCCTCCCAACGTCAGAGGCTCTCGGTTTGCTTCCGTTGGCAGTCGGTAACTCGGTCATGGCGAGCACGCTCGCGCTAGGAGCTCATGGGGCTTGTCTCAAGTGGCCGAATGATCTCGAGGCGGACGGGGTGAAACTCGGAGGGATTCTTGTTGATGGGGTGTTCACCGACCATGGATACCAGGGTATTCTCGGCCTTGGCGTGAACCTTACAGCGGCGCCGCGTCTCGAGGATGAACGGCCACTCGGCTGTCTCGCCGATCTGATCGGGTCAGCGGCCGCAACCGACTTTTTTTCCCTACGTGAGGCGTTCCTTGAGGCGTTCCTTAGCGATCTTGACCAGCAATTGGGATGCTTACGAGAAGGACGTACCAAGGCCGTGCTGGACACCTATCGGGGATGGTGTTCGACGATCAACCAACGAGTGCGAATCCACTATCGCGACCACGAGACAGTCGGAGTGGCCAAAGACGTTGACGAGCTGGGCCGCCTGATCGTCATGAGCACCGACACAGAGACGGTTGTTGGTGTCGGTGAAGTTGTGCACCTTGGGATGCTTGGCGTCTGAGTTGCTATGTCCCAAGATCGGCCGTACCTCAAGATCGACTGGGCCTCAAGATCGGCCGTACCTCAAGATCGACTGGGCCTCAAGATCGGCCGTACCTCAAGATCGACTCTGTCCGATGATCGACTGGGCACGAAAACCTCCAACGCTAGCTGCGTCCAAGAGGTTGGTGGTTGCGAGTCGCACTTGCTGGTCGACGCTGGTTCCAGCACCGCTCAGCCTTTCGATGTCCGATAGTCAGCTGCCCTTGGTGGCTGACCTCTGCTCGTGTGGTGTGCGCCTGGCATCCATGAACGCACTAGCCACGATCGCGCCGCTTGAGTCCCCTGAACCAGGAGGGCGCGAGGAGATTGGCATCGAGCGATCGTGAAGTTGGCATCCCCTGGTCAGTATCCTAGCCTTGAGTTGGATCGGTTTGTGGGTTCGGTCAGGAGAGGGGCGGCCGATCGTTTGGCAGGTAATCAGGGTTGGTCGTAATTGCTAGCGGAGTGTGATAGCCGAGCATGCGTTAGGGTGACGGAAGGAATCAGCCGAGGATCGTACCAGCTCTGGCACGATTGAAGATAGCTCGGTTGGGGTGAGTTCGAGAACGATGAGCAAAGTTGCCCCGATCAAGGTGGCAGCTGATCTCTACACAGAGAGGAAGAGGAGAGGTCTATGTCAGTGGAGTTCAGTGAGGAGCACGAGGCGCTTCGCAAGGTCGTCGCCGACTTTGTCGATGCTGAGGTGATGCCGAATGCGCGCGACTGGGATGAGCGAGGCGAGTTCCCACTCAACCAGGTGCGAGCAATGGGCGAACTCGGCCTATTCGGCATGGTCTTTCCGGAGACCTACGGAGGTGGGGGAGGAGACTTCACCTCTTTGTGTATTGCCGTGGAGGAGCTTGCGAAAGGAGATTCTTCGCTCTCGATTACCCTGTCGGCTGGCGTGGGTCTTGGTGCGAATCCGATTTACCAGTTTGGTAACGAGGCTCAAAAGCAGCGATGGCTGCCTGATCTCTGCGCTGGTACCGCTCTCGGTGGCTTTGGTTTGACCGAACCCGATGGCGGTTCTGACGCTGGCGCCACGAGAACCAAAGTCGAGCGCATTGGCGACCGGTTCCGGATCAATGGATCGAAGGCCTACATCACCAACTCTGGGACCGAGATGACGTCACTGGTGACGGTGACGGCTCGCGGTGATGATGGTGTGTCGAGCTTCATCATCCCGACGGGAACGCCGGGATTCACCGTTGAACCTGCCTACAAGAAATTGGGCTGGCACGCCTCGGACACTCATCCTTTGAGTCTTGTGGATGTCGAAGTGGGCCCCGATGCCCTGCTCGGGGAGCCAGGGCGAGGCTTTGCTCAGTTCCTGGCGATTCTTGATGATGGCCGTATTTCGATTGCAGCCTTGGCACTCGGGCTCGCGGAGGCTTGCTTGCGTGAGTCGCTGGCCTATGCCGCCAGTCGAAATGCCTTTGGGGGTCCGATCTCCCGCTACCAAGCAATCTCCTTTAAATGTGCTGACATGGAGGTCGCTGTTGAGGCGTCGCGACTCCTGGTCTATCGGGCGGCGTGGCTCAAGGACCACGGACAGCCGTTTAAACGTGAGGCAGCGGTGGCCAAGCTGTACGCGACCGAGGCCGCCGTCTCCATTGCGAGGGATGCAACCCAGATTTTCGGTGGTGCCGGCTTTATTGAAGAGTCACCGGTTGCCCGCTACTATCGCGATGCCAAGATACTCGAGATTGGTGAAGGGACATCAGAGGTGCAACGTCTTGTGATCGCGCGGTCGCTCGGACTCACGGTATCGTAGGAGCAGGGGTTGAAGGCACTTATTCTTGCTGGTGGATCCGGAACGCGACTCCGACCCCTCACCCACACCGCTTCGAAGCAGCTTGTTCCGATAGCCAACAAGCCGATCCTGTTCTACGGCCTTGAGGCGATCGCTGAGTGTGGCATTAGCGAGGTCGGCATCGTCGTTGGACACACCGCCGCCGAGGTCGAGGCTGCAGTGGGGGACGGGTCTGACTTCGGTCTGCGGGTCACGTACCTGCCCCAAGACGCCCCGCGTGGGCTAGCTCATGCGGTCTTGATTGCCCGTGAATTTCTGGGTGACGATGACTTTGTGATGTACCTGGGAGACAACTTCCTTGTGGGTGGCATCACGGAGATCGTCGATGGGTTCGGCGCCCGTGAACCCTCGACGGCCGCCAGAATTTTGCTTGCTCGGGTTCGTGACCCCAGGAAGTTTGGAGTCGCAGAGATAGCGGCTGACGGGTCCGTCGTTCGTCTTGTTGAAAAGCCTGAGGTGCCGCCCTCCGATCTCGCACTGGTCGGTGTTTATCTGTTTGACCATCGCATCCACGATGCGGTGGCGACCATCAAACCATCAGCAAGGGGTGAGCTCGAGATCACCGATGCTATCAGTCAACTGATTGCGATGGGACTTGGAGTCAAGTCGTCCATGGTTGACGGATACTGGAAAGACCTTGGCGACCCGGAGGCGTTGTTAGATGGCAACCGGATTGCCCTGATGGCGGTTCGTTCCGCCATTTTGGGGGAGGTACTGGATTCGAAGGTTGAGGGACCGGTGCTCATCGAGCCGGGCGCCAAGATCATCGACTCGATCGTACGCGGGCCTGCGGTTATCGGGCGAGACGTGACATTGCGGTCGAGCTATGTCGGCCCGTTCTCTTCGATCGGGGACCGGTGCATGGTTACCTCGTCAGAGATCGTAAACTCGATCATCTTGAGTGACTCTACCATCGACAATGTCGGTGCAATCGAGGGCTCGGTGATCGGCAAGTTTGCCGTTATTGGGCACCGCAATGATCGACCGCGGGCGACGAAGCTTGTCGTTGGCGATCACGCCAGGGTTGAGTTGCTATAGTCTGTGCTCGCAATGACTCCCCAGCATGAAAGGCGAGGATCGTGAAACTATTGGTGACCGGAGGAGCTGGATTCATCGGCTCTAATTTCGTGCACTATTGGCATGAAGCTCATCCCAACGACGATCTTGTCGTGCTCGATGTGTTGACCTATGCGGGTTGCCGCGAGTCGTTAGCCGACCTTGGGGATGCGATTCGCTTTGTGCGTGCTGACATTGGCAACACGGGCCATGTCGTTGAGGTGCTTGATCGGTACGCAATCGATGTGGTGGTCAATTTTGCCGCCGAGTCGCACAACTCCCTGGCCATTATCGATCCCGAGCGCTTCTTTCGCACGAACGTCTCTGGAACGGTTGGTCTCCTTGAGGCGGCGAGGACGTATGGGGGTTTGACGCGCTTTCATCACGTCTCCACCTGCGAGGTCTATGGGGATCTGGATCTTGATGCCAACGAAGCCTTCACTGAGTCGTCACCGTATCGTCCGCGAACGCCTTACAACGCCTCTAAGGCTGCGGCCGATCACGCGGTACGCGCGTATGCGCTCACCTACGGTCTCCCCATCAGCATCACCAACTGTGCCAACAACTATGGCCCGTACCAGTTCCCAGAGAAGCTCATCCCGCTCTTTACTGCGCTCGTGCTCCAGGATCAGCCGTTGCCTTTATATGTCTCAAAGGACAATCGCCGAGAGTGGATTCATGTGCTCGACCATGCTCGTGCAATCGATCTCGTCCTGTCGAAAGGTTCCCCTGGCCAGACCTACCATGTAGGGACTGGAGATGAGTTCTCTATCGAGGAGATCGCCGATCGTATTCTGGCCGAACTCCAAAAGCCCGATACACTCAAGACGACGGTTCCTGATCGACCGTCACACGACCGTCGCTATCTACTCGACTCCTCGAAAATCCGGGCAGAACTTGGATTCGCACCACAGGTCCAGTTCGACCAGGGAATTCGTGAGACCATTCAGTGGTATCGTTCTCATGAGTCATGGTGGCGTCCATTGCTGGGGCGTGCACCGGTACAGGAATCGGCTGCATGGCACCTCGGATCGTGACTCGCCCACGATTCCTCGTTCTGGGCGCAAACGGTCAACTTGGGCAACGTCTTGCGCGTCGTCTGGGGGAGTTGGACTTACCGGTGGAGGTCTTTGCCTTCACCTCGGCCGAGATCGATGTTCGTCAACGTGCAGTGGTCAACGAGGTAATACGATCGCTTCGTCCTGATTGGATCGTGAACGCTGCGGCATTCACAGCGGTTGATCGATGTGAACGCGAACCAGAGCAGGCGTTTAATGTCAATGCGCTAGCGGTCCGTTGGATGGTGGAGGCGGCTGTTGCCACCAAGGCACGGGTCTGCAACTTCTCCACCGATTATGTGTTTGATGGCTGTTCGCAAACACCCTACCGAGAGTGGGATATGGTCAATCCACTCGGGATCTATGGACGCTCAAAACTTGGCGGAGAGCGGGAGTTGCGGGTTGGCGTCGATCTCAACATCAGGACTGCTTGGTTAATGAGCTCTTCGGATGGCAACATCGCCTCAACGGTGGTACGACTCGCGAACGAGGGCTCCCCCTTGCGTTTCGTCGGAGATCAGATTGGTTCACCGACGATTGCTGACGATCTGAGTGAGGCAGCAGTGCAGCTTATGTTGAGCTCGGCTTCAGGTTGCTTTCATGTTGTCAACGGTGGTAGCGCCTCTTGGTTTGAGGTTGTGCGCTGGATCCTTTCGATCCTTGGCCGAAGTCTTGATCAGGTCACCGAGATCAAAGCAGTGGCCGTTGCCGATCGGTACCCAGCGCCACGTCCGGCGTATTCGGTGATGTCAACGTCGTCGTATAGCGCGGCAACCGGTCGGACCACCGAAGATTGGCACGATGCCTTGGAGCGAGTGGTCCGAGATTTGGAACGCCAGTGACGGGCGAACTCGCGGCAATCGTCGTCGTCTACCATTCTGGTCCGGTCCAACCACTGATTGATGAGCTTGGCAGCCAAGGGGTTACTCATGTCGTTGTCGTCGACAACGGCGCTTCGAGTCCTTATGCGAGGGAGTCGTACGTGGGTGGCTGCAGGGTCAACGAGGTCGCCTTTGGAGCGAATCTCGGCTACGGGGTAGCTATCAACCGCGTCTTGGTCTTGATTCAGGAGCCGATCGTGCTGATCTCGAATCCAGATGTGATGCCACATCCAGGAGCGATCACCTCCCTTGTATCGACCGTGCTTGCAAGCGAAGACATCGGTGTCGTCGGGCCAAAAATTTTGGACACATCGGGAAAGCGCTACCCTTCGTTTCGGCGGTTTCCCTCGTTGTGGCAATCGATGTGGCATGGAGCGATTGGATGGCTGATGCCGGGTAGTTCCGCCACGCGCTCCTATCGGATGAGCGACCTTGATCCAGGGGAGCCAGTAGTCGTCCCGTGGCTCTCCGGGGCCTGCCTGATGTGCCCCCGAAGTGCATTGGTCGCGATCGGTGGGTTCGATGCCAAGTATCGACTCTACATGGAAGACGTTGATCTTTGTCGTCGCTTGTTACTGCACGGATACCAGGTCGTCTATCAGCCGGCCGCGGTCGTGACTCACGTGGGTGGGGTGTCAAGTGGAAAGCAGCGTTTTCGTGCCATCGCCCAACATCACCGTTCGATGGTTGCATTTGCAGCCCCAGAGCAGCGCTCCACGCTTGCTCTGCTTGTCGTAACTCTTGGTATTGGCTTGCGCTGTGGCCTGAGTCTGGTGCGTGCAGGCGTATCCGGGTCGGTTCGCAATTAGTGGTACTCGAGTGGTTATGTGCGACGGCCAACGCCCACGACCAGGCGTTCACACAGTCGTGGCCTTGGCCGCGCGTAGTTTGCTACTTCGTCGGCTAGGCGAGCGGCTTGATGCATCGGAGGATTGTTTGACGAATGACAGGTACTGGAGCGCACTGAGCAGTGGCTGTGTGCTCGCCAGCGGTCGTTGGGTGAGAGTTCTTGTCACCTGTCTTGGTGGGTTCCAAAAGACGGTAGCCTTAACCTGTTATGGCTAGCAAAGAGAGCGCTCGAAGAGTTGCAAGAGCACAAGCATCCGGGCGTGGGGCGAAGGTCCGACGGCAAATTCCGGTTGGGTTTTATTCGGCGTTGACGGTCATTGTTGTGGCTGGGATCGCGGTGGTGAGCTACTCGAAATACGAGCTCGACCATCCGGCGTCGGCGGTTACCGCTGCCGACCAACCGGTTATCGGCACGACGTGGCATACTGCGATAGGATTCGACGCCTGCGGTAAGTATCTGCCTTCGCTCACCAAAACCACGAACGTCAAGAGTGGCGTGACGTCGCTTGGCAACGGAGTGCTGACGATTGCTCCAAAGGCTAAGAGTCAAGAAGGGGCGAACGCAACGCTCGCGCTCTTGCCCGACGGCGTGCCTGGCCTCAAGATTTTTAAGAGCGGGTTCCAGATCCCTGGGCACAAAGCAGTCACGGTTGCTGCTGGATGCGGGGGCAAGCCGGCAAAATTCGGTATTTACGTGTGGTCGTCCCTCCTTGCCACGAAGCCTACGGTGTATGTGAACCCCGCAGACGTCCGGTTGCAGAATGATCAGATTGTGACGGTGGCAGTGCTTCGTAAGGGTGTCACGCCGTCTCAGCCTCCCACCGCAGCGAACCTTGCTACCGTCGGTGCCACCAGCACGGCCAAGTCCACCAATACGTCCACGGGCACGGCCAAGTCCACGGGCACGGCCAAGTCCACGGGCACTTCGAAGTCGACCGGTGCCAAGTCGTCTACGGCGAAGTCGTCGACCAGTAAGAAGTAGAAGTAGCAGGAGGGGAGATGCGAGCAGTCGTTCTCGTCGGAGGAGAAGGTACTCGACTCCGTCCTTTGACGTTCCACACTCCAAAGCAGATGCTGAGGGTGATTGGGTTCCCGATGTTGGAGCGTGTCCTGCATCGACTCCGCGGTTTTGGGGTCGATGAGGTGGTTCTCTCGCTTGGCTACCAACCTGATGCATTCCGTCTCGCCTATCCGACTGGAGAGGCCGCTGGGGTTCGCCTGACCTATGCGATCGAAGAGGAACCACTCGACACTGCTGGTGCAATTCGTTTTGCAGCCGAGAGTGCCGGCATCGACGAGACATTCCTGGTGGTAAACGGCGATATTCTCACCGACTTAGATGTGAAGGATTTAATGGATTTCCATCTCGATCGTCGGAGTTTGGCGACGATCGGTCTGGTTCGTGTAGAGGATCCGAGTCAGTTCGGTGTGGTGGTAAAGGATGAGCATGGGCGTGCTTTGCGTTTTGTCGAAAAGCCCCCGATCGAAACCGCTCCCTCCCACGACATCAACGCTGGTATCTACATTCTCGAGCCCGGTGCTCTTGAGATGATCCCGCAGCGTGGCAGGATGTCCATCGAGCGTGAGTTGTTTCCCCAGCTCGTAGAGCAAGGTAGCCTTTTTGCTCGGGCCTACGAGTGCTATTGGCTCGATGCAGGTACCCCGAAGAATTATTACCGAGCTATTCGCGATATCCTCTTCGGTGCACGCATCGGCGAACTTGTCCCTCCTCGGGCGTGGTACCCAGCCCCAAATCAGCCTGATGACGCCAATGGACATTGCTACATCGGCTCGTCGGTTGAGCTGAGTTCGCGATCGCAGGTGGCTGGCTCCGTGATTGAGGATGGCGTCGAGATCGCTGACGGGGCAACCGTCATTGACTCGATCGTTCTCGAAGGGGCGCACGTTGGCCCCGGAGCGGTCGTTCGGGGCTCCATCGTCGGAGCCCGGACGATTATTCCAGAGGATGTCTCGCTTGACGACCTCGCCATCGTGGCCGAAAGCACGGAGCTGCGCCCGGGTGATTCATTGGTAGGGGCCGGACGGTCGTAGATGACGCCACCCATACTTGTGACTGGTGGGGCTGGATTCATCGGTTCGCACCTCGTTGAACGGTTGATCGACGCCGGTTACGAGGTAGACGTTGTTGATGACCTCTCCACGGGTTCGCTGGCTAATTTGCGTGTGGCGCGTGGGAAGGGTAATCGCGGATTGCACTTTCATAAGCTCGACATTGTCGACGGTGACCTTGGCGCCCTCATGAGCCGCCGTAAACCGGCAGCCGTCATCCATCTTGCTGCCAGAGCAAACGTGCGCGAGTCGATGCTCGACCCACTGGGTGACTTATCGACCAATCTTGTTGGGTCGCTCCGTGTGTTGGAGGCGGCGAGGCAGACTGGTGTCGCGAAGGTGATCTTCGCGACCAGCGCAGGTGTCTATGGGGCTGTCGAAGCATCAGCGTTGCCCATTAAGGAAGACGCGATACACTGCCCTGATTCCTTTTATGGGCTGTCCAAAGATGCTGTCCTCGGCTATCTGCGGCTGTATCGAGCAAACTTTGATCTTGAGTACACGGCCCTGATTCTGGCCAACGTCTACGGACCACGACAAGGGATGATGGGTGAAGGCGGCGTTGTCGCCAAGTTCGCCCAAGCGATTGCCTCGGATCGAGCGGCGACCATCATCGGTGACGGCACCCAAACGCGTGACCTTATCTACGTAGAGGACGTGGTGGATGCGTTCTATCGGTCACTTGAGCACGGCGGTGGTTTGACTTTGAACATCGCGACTGGTGTGGAGACATCTATCACCGCGCTCCACAAGGAAATGTATCGCATTGCCGGGTGTGATTATCGTGAACCTCGTGTTGTTGACCCTGTCCCTGGAGAGATCCAACGATCTGCGTTGGATCCCCGGCGGGCAGGTTGGTACCTGCGATGGCATGCCACTACCACGCTGGAGCAGGGCCTCGAGGGGGTTCTCGATTGGTATGGTGCGTTGCATTCGTGATCGTCTGCTGCGGGCTATCGAAAAAGGTCGAAACCGTAGCCTCTGACCACATCGGCGCTAATTGACCCTTGCGGGTCTGGGCGCCAGCTGTATCCCCTGACGACTACGAAGGGAGTACGACCGTCTTTGCGTTTGACAAGATCGGCTGCCCCAGCGATCTCGTCGGCGATGCAGATCTCTGTTGCCTGTAAGGTGTCGCCGTTGTGGTCGAAGGTGCCACGTAGGTCGAGGATTGGGGCTAAGCCGGCGACCCCAATCGCGACATCGGTCACTCCGGACCTCCAGGTTCTCCCAAACGTGTCGGTGATGATGACAGCTAGTGTTCGTTGGGTGCGATGCCCCAGTTTGGCCAGCAGGCCCCGAGCACTGCGATCAGGGTCGAGCGGCAAGAGCGTTACCGTCCCGGCGTCGGTGTTGGACCGGTCGATGCCAGCGTTTGCGCAGATAAATCCGTGGCGGGTCTCGGTAATGGCGAGCGAACCTCGCCGACGCAGAACGCGAGCTGATTCTGATCGCACGAGTGCGTCAAAGGTTTGCTGATCATCCGGAGCACAGGCGACGACGCGCCCTTCGGCTTTTGAGACGACCTTCTGGGTCACGACGACGATATCTCCGTCGATCAGCTCGAAATCGCGGACGATGAGATCGACGAGGTCCGTACCTTCGGTGATGTCTTCGCTCGTCTGGATGGTGAAGAGCTCAAGACTTTCGGGTGTCATCGGCTCGCCGTCACGAACGTAGCGAGATCGACGGCGGCGGCAAGGTCGGTCATCAGTGTATCGGTGGTGCGCACGGTCAGTCCCAACGCTTGGATCGACTCGGCGAGATCGGTGTCGGCGGTGTCCAAGATGAGCTCACTCGCGACGCCGAGGTAGAGGTTGGCGACGGTTCGCGCGTCGTGCTGATGCATGAGGGACTCGAGTAGGTCGGCGAGAGGTCCTTTGACCGCCTCGCCGGCGATGATTGGGGAGACTGCAATGACATCGCCAGCACGAGCTCGTTGGGATAACTGTTCTTGGATGCCGTGCAAGGCGAGGATCGGCCCGATGGAGAGGATCGGATTCGACGGTGCGATGATGATCAGCCGGGCGTCAGCCAGGGTTTGGATCACAGCCTGGGTTGGTTGTGCCCTATCGATCCCCGCATAACGCACTCGCAACACCCGTGGTTGATGGGAAAAGCGCACAAAGTACTCCTGGAAGTCGAGCTCGACGATCTCGTCCGCTCCAGTATCATCAGTAGGCAGCTGGACCGTGACCTTGGTCGCTACTTCATCATCGGTCATCGGTAACAAGGTGGCGTCGATCCCAAGACGTTCGACGATCTGTTGCGTGACGGTGGTCAACGATGCCCCGGAGCGGAGTAGTTGGGTGCGCAACATATGGAGCCCCAGGTCTCGATCGCCTAGGGTAAACCACGGATCGTCGCCGAGGAGTTCAAGCGTTGTGCGAGCGGCGAAGGTCTCATCGCGTAGGCCCCAGCCAGTAGCTGGATTGACCATGTCAGCTAGCGTATAGGTGACGGTATCGAGGTCGGGACAGATCCTGAGGCCATAACGCCACCAGTCATCCCCGGTATTGACGATCGCCACAATCTCCTCACCCAGTTGCGCGTTGATCAAGCCTCGCAAAAATTTCGCGGCCCCGACGCCACCGGCCAGTACTGCTATCACGCTGTTGGTCTCCTCATCTTTTGGTTAGCGCCCCCACGCCGTCAAACGGGGCGATATCGCTTCAGTCTATCGAGCGTTGGATTCAGCGTGTGAGATCAGCGGGTTCCGCCAGCGACGTTGCAATGGCTTTGTTGATTCGCTACTAGCGTGGGTCTGCGCACTCGATGACGGCCAACGTCAGCGGCGCATTGGAAGTCGAGCCGACCGAGAGCTGGAGGTAGATCGTCCGAGTTGCAATCGAATTGACTGCGGTGGTGGGTCGCCGTAGCGGTATTGGTGAGTTTGCCTATCATATGGCGGCATCGGTCACGGAGCACGTGGACGCTAGCGGCTTCATGATATCCATGCGTGGTCGCCAGCAGTTGCGCGCACTGCTTCCACCTGGAGTTTCCCATCTCGACCGGGTGTTGCCAGCGCGCCCGCTCATGGCAGCCTGGGAACGCTGGTATCGTCCGGATCTTCGCCACTTGTTCCGTGGCTTTGATGTGGTGCATGGAACGAATTTCGTCGTCCCTCCGATCGCTGGGATTGGTCGAGTCGTGACCGTTCACGATTTGACACCCTTGCTCTCGCCGCGATTCTGTCGCTCGGACGTGCTCGCCTTCCCAACCCTGGTTCGTCATGCCATTCATTCGGGAGCCTATGTTCACACCCCGTCTGCGTTCGTTCGTGCGCAGGTTCTTGACTACTTCGGTGCTGACCCGTCGATGGTGGTGGCGATTGCCCATGGGGTCACGCCGCTTCCCGAGAGCACATCGGTGACACCAGCCATATCCTCGAGACTCGCCGGTCGCCCCTTTGTCTTGGCACTCTCAACGCTTGAACCGCGTAAGGGGCTTATCTACCTGGTAAAGGCCTTCGCCTCGATCAGTGCCAAAAACCCGGATCTGCGTCTGGTCTTGACTGGACAGGCTGGTTGGGGTATCGATGAACTCTTAGGGCAGTTACGCGAACCTTCACTCAAGGATCGAGTCATTTTGGCTGGATACGTATCCGAAGATGATCGGGCGTGGCTCCTTCGCAACGCTTTGGTATTTGCCTACCCAAGCCTCTATGAAGGCTTTGGGCTCCCTCCCTTGGAGGCGATGAGTGTGGGCACGCCTGTGGTTTCGACATTGGGAGGCGCCATTCCCGAAGTAGTGGGTCCGGCTGCTGTTCTGGTGGCACCCGGCGCGATCGATGAGCTTGCCGATGCGTTGGTCGAGGTCATGGATTCCCCTTCGAAACGTGCATCCTTAATCGAGTTGGGATATCAGCGAGCAAGCCAGTACTCGTGGGAGACCAATGGTCAAGAGATGGCGAAGCTTTATGCTCAGGTGGCTCGGCGATGAAGTCCGGACTTTTGCTCGTTGATCAGCTGACACGTCCGGTTTCCGGTGGCATTGGCGTCTATATCGGCGGTGTGCTGCATGGCCTCATGGAGCTCGGCTTCGATGATCGACTCACCCTGTTGACGTCGCGAAGCAAGGAACGTGTGGGCCCTAAGGCTTGGCGTGGAGGCCACCGTCAGATGCCCTTCGATCACCGGATTCAGCAACGATTGTGGGATCGCACGCATCGATTGCCGCAGGGGGATTGGGGATTTTATCATGCGTTCTCTCTCGGTGGACCTCGCATGTCGAGGTCGACCCCCACTGCGGTGGCGATTTATGACCTGCTCTTTCGCACGGCCAGGGAGACGTTCCCTGCGCGAGCTCGTGATTGGCACGAACGAAGATTCGATCAAGTGCAACAAAGTGAGGCTCGAGTGGTGACGTTGGCCACCGAGACGGTTGAACTACTCGTTGGGGCGGGCATCGATCGGCACCGCATCGTCGTTATACCCCCGGGCATCGACCATCTCGCTCCAGCGGATCCTGAGGCCACCACAGCGCTCCTTGATCGTCTCGCTATCGATGGGCGCTATCTTATGGTGCTTGGAACGATTGAGCCACGGAAAAATCTCCCCCGCATCCTCGCGGCGTATCAGCAGTACCGTGCACGGGCCTTTGACCCAGCCCCCTTGGTCATCGTAGGCCCAAAAGGATGGGGTACCGAGCTTGTCCTGCCCCGAGGCGTTGTCGTCGCCGGTCGAGTCAGTCCCGGGGTGGTGACCGGGCTCTTGGCGCGCGCACAAGCCCTGCTCTATGTGCCGCTTCAGGAGGGTTTTGGCCTGCCGGTGATCGAGGCTCTCGCGTCAGCAGTGCCGGTCATCACCTCCGCCAACATCCCGGCTGCGCGCTATGGTGGGCTCGGAGTAGAGCCGACCGATGTTGACGCGATTGCCGAGGCGATCGATCAGATCAACGAGGACGAGCCCTTGCGATCGAAGCTCGTGACCCATGGGTTACTGGCCGTGGACGGGCTATCCTGGGTTGAGGCCGCTCGACAACATGTTCAACTATGGGAGGAGCTGGCGGAGTGAACCCTGTAGCTATCGATGCGACATCAATACCGAGCGACCCAACCGGGGTCGGGCGGTATGCAAAGGAGCTGGTCTCTGCCATCTACCATCTCGATGATCGGCCACCCATCTCCTTGTTGACGACTCGAGCATCGCTGCGGTTGTTTGCACTGCCACCTCGAGGAAACTACGAGAATCTGATCGCCGCCCCAAACAGCCGGCCACTTCGCCTGCTGTATCAGGAGCGCAGTCTCGGTACCATTGCGATCAAAGGGGGCGCTCGTGTCTTCCATGGCCTGCACTATCAGGTTCCCTCCTCTCGCAATCGCCTCAAGGTCATCGCTACCATTCATGACCTGACGTTCTTTGACAATCCAGAGTGGCACGAGCCCGCAAAGGTGCGCTACTTTCAGCGGGCCATTCGGCTCGCCATCAAGCGTTCTGACGCACTGATCGTCCCTTCGCAGGCGACGGCAGAGCGACTCACGCATCACTTTGCTACGACACCACCGATTCACGTCATCTACCATGGGGTCGATCCACTGCTGGTGCCCGAGCATGGAGGTGACGAGGACGACGCGGTTGAGCTGTGCTCGTTGGGCACGATTGAGCCAAGGAAGAACCTTGCCAAGGTGCTGGGAGCCTTTGACATCGTGGCTGATCGACACCCGGATTGGCGACTGCGCATCATCGGCAAGCGCGGCTGGAAAACGTCGGATTTTGACGAAGCCTTGGCAGCGATGCGCAATCGTGGGCGCGTCACGGTCGAAGGCTATCTGGATGAGAAGGATCTCCGCCATGCCCTGCGGCGAGCACGAGCAATGATCTATGTCTCCAACGCCGAGGGTTTTGGCCTGCCAGTCCTTGAAGCCCTGGCATCCGGGCTGAACGTAGTGACGAGCAATCGTTCGGCGATGGCCGAGGTTGCCGGCGAGTATGCGTGGCTTGCCGATCCCGACGATGTCGATTCGATCGCCTCGGGCATTGAGACGGCAGCCTTGACGGCCCGCACTCCGGATGAGATCGAGCGCCAGGTGGGGTGGGCACGGAGCTTTACCTGGGAGCGCGCGGCACGCGAGACGACAGCACTGTATCGCCAGCTGCTCGAGGGTTAGCGACTGATGCGGGCGCTCGTCACAGGTAGTCGTGGTTTTGTCGGAGGTTGGCTCTGTCAACATCTGCGCGATACTGGGGATGAGGTTATTGAGGTTCCCGACGGGGTGGATCTCTGTGACCAGACAGAACTTGCTAGGTCACTTGCCGATGTCGAATTCGATGTCTGCTACCACTTGGCGGCCCTGTCCCACGTCGGTCAGTCGTGGTCCGATCCGGAGCTCTATTATCGCAACAACGTGCTTAGCACGGCGAACCTCGTGGCTGTCTTGGCACGTAAAGCGGGACCACCCCGATTGATCCATGTCTCTTCATCCGAGGTCTACGGGCGGGTGCCGGCTGGCGACCTTCCGATTCGTGAGACGCAGCCGCTTCGTCCGGTCTCTCCGTATGCCGCCTCCAAGGCTGCAGCGGAGTTGGTCGCCTTGCAGGGCAGCTGGGGCCACAGTATGCCGGTTGTCATAGCTCGTCCGTTCAACCATACGGGGCCTAAGCAATCGAGCGACTTTCTCATTCCAGCGCTCGTAACGCGGATACTGGCGGCCAAAGCTAGCAGGCAAAGGATCCTCAAAGTGGGTAACGTTGGGGCCCGGCGCGACTTCTTGGACGTGCGCGATGTTGTACGTGCCTATCGCGGGCTCGCGCTGACGGGCATCGCTGGCGAGGTTTACAATGTCTGCAAAGGGGAGGCGGCGAGCGTTCGCGACATCGCCGAACTGGCGGCTAGTGTCGTCGGTTGGGAGGTGGTTCTTGAAGTGGATCCGCAACTCTTGCGGCCAGACGACGTGGAGTTGGTGGTTGGAGATCCCAGCAAGTTGCACCTGAGCACGGGGTTCACGCCAGAGCTGTCGTTGCGTTCAACCGTCGAGTCCCTGGTTGCGCAACTCCTTTAGGGGAGGCGTAACTGATCGCTAGCGCGAAACCGGCGACTAGCGTGTAGCTTCTGATGCAAGCACCTCCTAACGTGGCAGTGGTTGTCGTCGCGCACGATCCTGGCGGCTACTTCGAGGATTGCCTAGCGAGTATCGCCTCGCTGAGCTATCCGGACCTCGATGTCGTCGTGGTCAATGTTGATCAGTCTGATCAGGTACGCCTGCTAACGAGCCGACTGCTCCCTAGCGCCCGCGTCCTCGAATTGCCTGGCAATCCAGGGTATGCTGCGGCAGCGAACGCCGGTGTTGCGCAGGTCGCTGACGCTGCGTTTTTGCTCCTGTGTCACGACGATGTCGCGCTGGCGCCGAATGCGCTAGCTGCGATGATGGAGGTGGCCTATGCCACCAATGCTGGCCTGGTCACCCCGAAAGTGGTCAGTTTTGATTCTCCTCGCCAGATTCTCGAGCTGGGGAGCGATTTGGATTTTCTGATGGGGACCGCGCCACGGGTGGAGGTTGGCGATCTCGATCAGGGTCAATACGACGAGATCAACGACGTGGCGGTCGCCGCCAGCTGTGTCATGCTGATTCGGGCTGATCTTTTCGCCACGGTGGGGGGCTTTGACGCCGACTTTGGGGGCGTCTACCAAGAGGTCGACCTCTCGTGTCGCGTCCATATGGCGGGTGCTCGGATCTCCACAGCGCCACATGCCAGGGTCCGACACCGGGGGGTTTCGACGTCGGGTAGACGATCGCCAAGACTGCGGGCGCTTGAGCGTGGGGTCGTTGTTGACGAGCGTGTTGCACTCTCGCATGCCGAGCGAACCAGGCTCAAGCGCAACCATCAGGCTCGAAGCATCGCCAAGCTCGAACAAGGGCCACTGCGGGTCCTCGCGATGTCGGTCTTCTTGATCGAACGATTGCTTGAAGCGTTGTTCTTCCTGGTCACGGCTCGCCCGCGGGTGGCGTGGGGCTCCCTGAGTGCTTTTGGCGTGCTGGGTCAGCGTAATGAGCTACGTCACGCACGCGAAGCGATCACCGAGCAAGGGCTCGACCCCAGTCTGCTCGTCTTCTCTGGTTCGTGGCTGACGTTGCGCAGATTTGTCTCTCACGCAAGGACACACCCCGATGTGGTAACGCCTGGGGCTGGTGGTGATTCGGAACAACCTGTAAGTGATGATCGTCCTAGCTCTCTTGGGCGTTGGGCACTGTGGGTCGCTATTGCGTTGAGCATTATTCTGGCGCGCTCCACGCTATTCGAGGCGACGCCATTGCTCGGTTCCTTTACGCTCTACTCATCGCCACTGCGTCTCCTCGGAGACTACTTCTCGGGTCATGGGGCGAGCCATCTCCTCGGCGTTGCCGTCCTGCCGACGTCGGATCTTCTCTTTGGCCTGATTGGTTTGGTGTTTCTTGGGCACACGGCCTTTGGGGTCTGGCTGCTGCTCGTTGGCGCGATGATTCTAGGGCCGAGGGGTGCCTATCGGGTGGCACGTCGCCGGTTACCTGATGGCTATGCACGGGCTGCGGGTGCACTCTACGCACTCTCACCGGTCATCGCTATTGCGTTGGTTCGAGGTTCGATTTATGTGATCTTTGCCTATGCCCTGGCCCCACTGCTGCTCGGCGCCTCCATGGATGCGATCGCCGCCCAACGAAGGTCGCGTCGTGTGATGCGAAGGTCGAACCTTCGGGTTGCGGCGGTGTTTGGGCTTACGATCGCCCTCGCTCCCCAGCTGGCGGTCGTCTGGCTGGTTGCGACGTTGGTGCAGATCATTGCCTATGCGGTGGCATCTGGCTTCGATCGTGCACGGAGGCTCGTCGTCGTCCTTGGTTACTCTCTGGGTATCGGGCTCCTCGTCAACCTGCCATGGATCGTCGCACTCGTGTGGGTGCATCCGGGCACAGAGTATCTCTTTACGGGGTTTGTGACCTCCGCAAGCTCTACGGTGGGCACGATTTTTGGTGCCTCTGTGGTTGCAGGGCTGTCGAGCTGGCTCCTCGGAGCCATGGTGCTCGCGCTGGTGGTGGCCGTCCTCGGATTTGGTCAAGGACGAGATACTTCACTCCTTGTTGCGACCATCGGCGTCGTTGGATACCTGATCGTTGCCGTGTTTGCTGGAAGGGGCCTCTTTGGTGGCTCCCCGATTGCACCGGCCTATCCACTGATCATGGCGGCACTCGTCGCCTCCATTGCTACTCCTGGAGCGATCCATCGAATGCTCGGGCGGCTTCGTTCCTCCGGGCTTGGTTTCCGTCACGTGATGGCCGGGGTCGTAGCCCTCGCCCTTACCATCACCGTCCTTGGCTCGGCCTTGGGGGCCTTGCGTGGGCAGCCGGGCTCGGGGGGTACCACGCGAAGCACGCTGCCCTTGGTAGAGGGATTGGTACGAAATCCTGGGTCGGTGCTTTGGGTCGAGTTGGGTACTGGACCAAGGATCGTCACGGGCGAAAAACTCACCAACGGCGTCTACGTGGGTTTGACCCAAGGTGTCGCGCCGACGATCGTCACGGCGGGGGCACCTCCGGTAACTCGTGGCCAAGCCGTACTCGATCACCTCGTGAGCTTGGCACTTGCCGGCAGGACGGTGCGTCTTGGTGATGATCTTGTCGCCGATGACGTTGGGGAGGTTGTTGTCGTCGGCGCACCCGACACCGTAGCGGCGGGCGCCTTCACGACCGCCTTTGGTCGCCAACTTGACATGTCGCAGCTGTTTTCCCAAGGCGGCATCTCTGTCTATCGACTGACTGCACGTCTTTCTCAGTCTCCGGTGACCCCTGTCTCCTCAAGTCCTTGGCTGACGCTGGGCCTCGTGATCCAGATGGGTGCGATCCTTGCGGTGTTGCTGGGTCTCTTTGGACGACGTTCGTGGCTTCGTGTGGGTTCTAAAGCATCAAAACGGCGTTCTTCGCCTGTGCCGACTGGTGCACCGGTGGACGCGACGGTGGGAAGCTAGCGCCCGTGAAGTGGTCAAAAACTATCTTGGTCCTCATGTTGGTGATCCTGCTGGCGGCCGTCGGCTTGACCACCTCGTTTGCGAAGCGTCGGGCGAGTTTTGCCGTCGCAAATGTACCCTTTGGAGTCGGAAGCCTGGCGGTGCCGACGGCAGTGCCAGAGGCGACGTCTGTGAGCTGGTACTGTACGATACCACCATCGATCGGCGCCATCACGACGGACGGCGTAGTTCTCGAAAACCCGACACGCTTTGAGCGACACATTCTCATCAGCTCAGAGGTCGGTAAACACCTCGAGCATGGCATCATGTTGGCACACTCGTCATTGCGACTGCTGCTCACGCCAGGCCATGGAAGGGTGATCGTCTCCTCCGGTGGGGTTGTGGCCTTTGTCGAGACGCGGACGACACCGACAGCCGTTCCCCAGATCCGTCCGTGCAGTTCGTCCCCGAGCACGAATTGGACTTTTGAGGGTCTGTCGACGCGTACCGGGACACAGTCGGCGATCTCGGTCTATAACCCATTTAAGGTTGAGGCGGTCGTTGATTTCAGCTACTACTCGTCTCAAGGCGTCATCGCGGTGCCCTCTGTCGAGGGACTGATCGTCAAACCGGGGAAGGTGATGACGCTCAACGTCGAGCGCTTCGCCCCGAACGCCGCCGACATCGCGGCGACGGTCACCGCTCGGTCCGGAAGCGTCGTTGCCGTGGCGAGTACCGCTGCGCCAAACACGCAGGAGGTGCTCGGGGATGCCGCACCGTCGACTCAACTGTATTTACCTTACATACCGGTTACTGGCTTAAAGGCACTTGCGCTACATCTGTTGAATACATCAGCGGTTGCTGACCCGGTGACGATCTCATTAGCTGGCTTCGATGGAACGAGTGATGTCGCTGACATGGGAACGATGCATGCGGTGGAGCGGGTGACGATCCCCGCGAATTCGCCGTTGACGATCGATCTCACCTCGATAGCGACCGCGACCAGCACCGGTGCGGTTGCAATCAAAGTCGCGGCGGGCAATGCGATCGACGGACTCGGTTCGATCCAGACGTCGAATCCAGCGACGCCATTTTATGAGATCACTCCCGTCTTCTTCCATGCTGCGCGTTGGTGGCTTAGCTGTATCGCGAATCCCCCAACAAATAATCCTGATGTGGTCTCGAGCCGGGCGAGTCTCCTCTCTGTCATCGGTGGTAGTTTGGCCGGAGGTCATCGACAACGATCGACCTCGACCAATATCCTGAGGCCATCGGTTGGGCCAATCGGGTTGACATCGACGACACCGTCCCTCTACGAGTTGCGCTTCTCGCATGCCGTTACCGCAGGGGTGGTTCCGTTCATCGAGGGGTGTGCGATCCTCCCGGCGACATAGTTGCGAAACCGGATTGTGTCCTTGCCGGGGTTGTTGTCTGCGACAACATTCTCATTGGTTTAGATCGCTCATGTGGACGATGCCAGATGTTTGTCGATCACTCGATGGCTGAGAACCCGATCGCCCACAGCTTTTCGTAGCCGATACGCCCGATGGCCTCGATAATCGCAGGAGGCTCTGTCACTAGGTTTGGCTCGGCCTCGAGGAGGGCAAGAGCCATGGCGTTCGGCATTGGATAGGTCCCACCCTCCTCGGCGACACTGATGAACAGGTCGGTGAGATTGGGTGTCTCGTTGCTGAGTGGACCATGGGCACCCCAGCAGCGTAAAATCACCGTGATGATCGCGATGCGCGAGAGGCGGCGCTGTACATTGAGGGTGGCACTCCTGCGGTTCGGGTTGAGCGTAAAAGGCGCTCCGAAGTAGTCGGCTTGTTCGATGGTGACGAGCCCGATACTGTCAACGAGGTAGGCGTTGAGGGCCGCAAGCGTGGGCCCATCCTCCCAGGTGAGGACCGGTGATCCAGAATCGTCAAGCTGGGTTTGGGATTTGAGGAAGGCTTGTGCTTGCTGATAGACACGGTCATGGTCTCTGGCGATGCGACCTAGTTGCATGTCTCCATGCTAGTTGGGTTTGATGAGTCTAAGAAAAGTCGCTTGCTCGCTGGTGATATGGGCCGCAAGGTTGAAATCGATTGGGGTGGTCAACTTCTGATCAACAAGGGGAGGAGAGCTGGCGCCGACAACGAGGTGTCGAAGCGTCATGCAGAACTCATCGACGAGCCCGCGGTCGAGTAAGTTGCCAAAGAGTGTCGGACCTCCTTCGCAGAGAATCCCTCCTGGATGATCAGGATCGACTTCGAGTAGGTCGGCAAGGCCTTCGCCGTCGATGGAGGACGGGATTTGGCGATAGTCAAAAGCGGTTTGCTCGCGAGCTGATTGCGCACGAGCTGGCGCTCCGTTTGCCGTAGTCGCTATGGCTCGGGTCGATGGTGTCGAACCTGGCGCTCGTTGGTTCGAGGCGATGATGATCCGCAAGGGTCTGACCATACCCAAGCGTTGTCTCAGCAGTTCGAGTTCACGGCTGAGTTGTGGTGCTCGATAATTTTCGGTTCTTGCGGTGCCGGCACCAACGAGAATGACCTGCGCGGTTGCGCGCAAGAAGTGGAAAATCTGTCGATCCAGCGGGGTCGAGAGGCCATGCGAGCGCCCTTCGACGGCGATCTTGCCATCAAGGGATACCACCATGTTGATGCGAAGCGCTTGAGGGCTGATGAGCGGATAGAGCTCAAGAAGCTGATCGTAGCTGAGAGGCTCGCGGCCGTCGGCGTGATGGGATATGGTCATCGGGGGTCGCACGATCCATGTTGTGTGGGAATCACTACTAGCGCACCCTAGCAGGTCGCGCCGGGTGCAGCGGTCAGAGCAAGGGTCGGGTGCTTGGCTGGTGGACCGCGGCCATAGCATGGATTGCATGGAGAAACTTCTTGGTCACCCGGCAATGGCGCCGACGCAGGACGAGCTCGTCGCGTCGCTTGTTCCACCCAAGAACTTTGCGCATGCCAGCTTCGCCTCCTATCGACCGGATCCAAAGTTCCCGGCACAACAACATGTCAAAGACACCCTGATTGACTTCGTTGACCAGCGCTCGAGGCCAGCTCCGTCCAGGTGGCATCTCCGCCGGGAAGCCAGCACCGACGTACCGATTGGTTGGTATCTTGACGGAGGCTTCGGGGTCGGCAAGACGCATCTGTTGGCCGCCACCTTCCATGCCTGGGAGGGGGTGAAGTACTATGTCTCCTTTTCTGGGTTGACCAGCCTTGTTGGCGCCCTCACTTTTGGCGGCGCACGCGAGCTGCTTGCGGAGGCGACGCTCGTCGCGATTGACGAGTTCGAACTCGATGATCCGGGGGACACGGTGTTGATTAGCCGCCTCTGTGAGGAGCTTATGGCGGCTGGCTCGAACTTGGTTGTCACCTCGAATACGTTGCCGACACGCCTTGGCGAGGGTCGCTTTGCCGCCCAAGATTTCTTGCGAGAGATTCAAGGGCTCGCCGCTTCGTTTCAGGTTCTCACGATCGAGGGCGGCGATTTTCGGCGACGTGCGTTTCGTTTTGACACGCCGGTTGACGATCCGAAGCCGCTTGGTTCCGAAGCCGTCGTCGTTGCACTTTCGACACTGTGCGACGAGCTGAGTCACGTGCACCCAATCCGATACCGTGGCGTGGTTCGTGAACTTGGTGGTGTCGAGATCGTCGATGCCCAGCCAATCAAGAACCAGGTCGATGCGCTGAGGCTGTGTAGCCTGGTGGACGTGCTCTATGACTTCGGTGTGCCGGTACGGATCCGGGGTATCAGCTTGGATGAACTTTTCCCGCCGAGCTTCTTGGCCGGTGGGTTCCGACAAAAGTACGGGCGGTGTCTGTCACGACTCTTCGAACTCGCCACTGTCTCCGAGTTAGCCGAGGGGGATCCAGAAGGCAGCACGAGACCCACCGAGGGGACTCGCCACGATTGAGAAAGTCCCCCCGTTGCTGGCGGCCTTGGTTGCGAGGTTTTTGAGTCCATGGCCTGCGTGCGGCCCATTATGGATGCCGATACCGTCGTCGGTAGCGATAATGGTCAGGCTGTCTGACACGGTGACGTCGAGACGGACTTCGTTGGCTCGGGCATGTTTGATGATATTGGTCACTAGTTCGCGAATGACGTTGAGGGCGAGCGTCTTGGTCGTATCCGTCAAGATGGTGTCGACTGGTCCCGAGAAGATCACATGATGGGCGAGATTAGCGATGACGCAGAGTCGTGACACCAGGTCGAGGATGGCCGCACGCGGCGAGTCGCCTCGGGTCGCCTCGAGTTCGAAAATGGTGGTTCTGATCTCGGCGATCGCAGCGTCGAGATCGCCGATCGCCTGTTGAACGAAGGTCTGAGCTCGAGAATCTTCGAGGCTTGGAAGCGCTGCTTGGAGTTGGAGGCCCACCGCGAAGAGCCGCTGAACGATATCATCGTGGAGTTCTCGAGCGATACGGGCACGATCATCCTCAACCTGTGCGCGCGAGAGCGCCTGGCGCAGGAGCAGATTGTTGATAACCGCCGCCGCACCAGTCGCCAACGTCTCAAGGATTGCCAGATCGATCTCGTCATAGGTTTTGCCATCGAGTCGGTCGGTGACATAGATGTTGCCAAAGACCTGTTCGTTGGTGATGATTGGCACGCCGAGGAACCGATGCATCGGAGGGTGATGGTCCGGGAAGCCGGCAGACCTGGGGTCGTCGGCGATGGCGTCGGAGGAGATTGACGACCTCGAGCTGATCACAGCCCCGAGAAGGCCACGTCCAGATGGGAGTGCACCGATACGATGGCGATCGGCGTCCTCGATGCCCGAGGTGACAAAGTCGAGGAGCCTCTCACGATCTTCGGGATCTAAGACGCCAATTGCTGCGTAGCGAGATCGTGTGAGGTTTCGAGCGTGATCGGCGAGCAGCGACAAGGTCTCGTCCATGTCGAGCTTGCTGACCACGTCAATCAGCGCGGCAAAGATGTCCTTGAGGCGGGGTTCGTTGAGGAGTCGGTCCACCACGACTAGGTTAGTCTCCAAGCATGGGTCTGGCGCGGAGGAGAAAACTGGATGATTTTATTTCAGGAGCACGAACTTCAAGCAGAGGTACCCGACTTCGAACACGGTGGTTTCCGTCCGGCGCGGTTAATCCATCGGGTCGATCCACTCTTTGGACATGGGACGAGGTTAATTGAGGGCGCCAAGTTGACACCTGGTCCGGTTGAGCTCGGCTCGGTGGTGGAGCGCAGCGGCTTTTGTCCATTCTGTGCCGATACGATCGGTGAGGCGACCGCCCCGTTTTCGCCAGAGATCGCAAGGAATGGAAGAATCATCGTAGGCAATGCTTGGGTCGTCCCGAACGTGATCGCCTACTCTAGTGTGTCTGCGGTAGGGGTCTACGACGTCAGCCGGCATTTTCTCCCACTCACAGCCATGACGTCAGCGATCGTCTACGACGTCTTGCTCGCGATCGCCCAGCACGGCAAGGCGGTTCGCCAGCAGAGGCCCGAGTTGATCTATTCGTCGATCAATGCGAATTATCTTCCACCCTCGGGTAGTTCGTTGATCCACCCACACATCCAATCGTCTCACGATAGCGTACCCCTTGGCGCACAGGCGAAGCTGCTTGCGGCCTCGAAGGAGCATCTATCGACGTATGGGACGCCGTATTTCGAGGAGCTGATCGCGCTTGAAGATGCGCAGAGTCAGCGGATCGTTGCCCATATGGATCCGTTTGTCTGGTTGGTTCCCTTTGCTCCATCCGGGTTTTACGAGGCTTGGGCGATTGCGCCATCCATCGGCGATGTTGTAGAGTTGAGCGATCCAGATATCTACCAGCTCGCCACCGGCTTGGCCCTGGTGCTTTCGACGTATGAACAGATCGGCGTGCAGTCGTTCAATTTTTCCTTGATCGGGGCGACACCCGAAAGCAAGGAGTTTGGCGCAGGGCTCCTGTTGCGGATCGTCGCGCGTGCCCCAATGGACCCCTATTACCGAAGCGATGTGACCTACTTTGAGCGTCTGTGCCTCGAATCGATGATCGACTACTCGCCAGAGGAGTGGGCACAGACGCTACGTAGTAACTTCGGAACTACGATGACGGGCTGAGTGCCCATGCTTGATCCACCAGTGCTGGCGCAGTGCTCAATGAAGCATGTAGGTCGTCGATGAGACCGAGCACCACCTCTGATCGAGCGACACGGTGGATCGAGAGCAACGATGCAGGTTTCGGGTGTGAACAGGCCACGCCGTTGGAGGCTGGAGGGCCTCCAACGGCGTGGTGATGATCTTCGGCGCGCACTCATAGGCGACTGAGGTGCGAGGCTTCGCATACGGGTCGCCGTTGGGTAGCTTGAGGCTCTCGGCTCAAGGTCGCCGTTGTGTAACTACCGCGGGATCGACGTGTACTTAAATTCGTTGAACTCCGGGTAGTTCGTCATGGTGTCGAGCACTCGGTCGATCGTTGCTCGAGCTACTTTGGCATCGCCGTTGGGTCGATGCATGACGCGAACGAAAGCCGCCTGCTCATTGACGAAGAAGGTTGGTACGCCAAAAACGTGGTGCTCCTCGACTGAGCCGAGGTGAAGGCGCTTGAAGTCGGCCAGAATCCCTTCGGATTCGATCAGATCGCGAACTTTTTCTGGTTCGACGCCGTGGCTCTCGAGAATCGACGCAAGAACCGTCCAATCGGTAATGTCGAGGGCGCGATCATGGCGTGCGGCGAATAACGCTAGGTGGGTGGCTCCGAACTGCTCCGGAAAGAAGCGCTGAACCGTCATCCCCGTCATGACGGCGAGCAGCTCGTTATAGCGGGCAGGGTTTGACCAAACATCGGGCTCGCCCTCCTCGATATGCACCTGGTTGAGCGAGAAGGGGATGAAGTCGACCTGGTAGTCAGCGCCATCCGCCAGGGCCGTAATGAGGTGCTCGTGCATATTACGGGCGAAGGGGCAGCGGTAATCCCAGTTGATTGCGAATTGCATGGTCGTCTCTCCTTATGGTTGCTTTTACAACCAGTCTATTAGCTTCTCGCGAACTCTTGTTCTTTGGCCAAATCCGGCCCTTGCGTCAATGGTTGCGATCGGCCGATAGCGGCCAAAGATGTCGGACGAGCTGAGCAAAGCCCAATCCGATGATTGCACCGCCGATGACGTCGGAGGCATGATGGATGCGCACGTGGATCCTTGAGAGTGCGACCAGCGTCGCGAGTGGGTAGAGTACAAAGCGTTCCCAGGTGCGTCCTGAGAGCAACGATGCCGCTGCGAAGGCTGCGGTGGCGTGGCCGCTTGGAAAGCTTGACGTGCGCGGATATCGGAGATGGTGAGGGTGTTTAAAGGAGGCATCGATCGGACGCTGCCGCGAAAAGAGCGACTTGACGCCGATGTTGATGAGAACAGACTCTACCCCAAGGGCGATCCCAGCACGTAATGCTCGTGGGCGTCGGCGTGACGTGATGGCCAGTGCCGACGCGATGAGCTCCCAGATGAGCGAGTGGTCGGCGAGTGTGGAAAGTGAGTAAAAAAGTCGGTTCAGCTGTCGACGTTGCCTGAGAGGCTCGAAGGCGTTATCGATGGCCGTGTCAAAACGATCGAGTCCGATCAATCTCGGAGCGTCCTCTCATGTGGAGATGGTCGAAAGTTTGCGCCCTTTGCGCCATCGGCCTCGTTGGCTGTGTTGAGAAAGCATGGGCATTGGCACTGATAGGCGCAAAAGTTGCAAAGCCTCGATGGTCGAGGACGAAAATTCCCGGTCTCACACGCCATGCGAACCGCTGACCAGATCGCCGTGGTCTTCCCCTCGACGGCATGAAGTCGGTGTGGCGTCGCATCCGACTCAATGACCATGCGGTCACGCAAATACATGAGCTTCACCCGTTTGGGCCTCACGCCGAGCACGCGCTCGACTAAGAGGGCGTAAAATAGCACTCCCGCCAGCTTGTCCTGCTCGTGGGTGTGGTTTGGGGGACGGCCTGTCTTGTAATCTACCACGACAAGATCACCGTTCTCGTCTCGATCAAGGCGGTCGATGACGCCACGGCCTAAGACGTCGCCAATTGGAGCCTCCAGCATTAGCTCAGCCCCGAGCACGGTTGTCCTCGTCGGGTCTTCAAGCGCAAAGACGTTGAGCACAAGCTGCTCAACCTCTTGACCGAGGCGGGCTAATGCTGACTCTGGAAGCTCTGCCAAGAATGTAGCGGCATATCCGCTTTGGATGTTGCGGACAAACTCATCATGAACAATGCTTCGAGCTCGAGCGGGCGTTCGGGCCTCGGCGGGAACGTCGAAGTAGAAGCGCTCCAGTGCTCGGTGCGTGAGCACGCCTTTGACGGTCCAGATCGACAGCGGTTGGGGTACCTTGTCGATCACGGAAAGACGGAACGCGTAGGCACAATCCTTGAAGGCAGAGACTTTCGTTGGCGTTAGCGAGCAAGGTAAGGGCAGCTCCATCCTTTCAGGCTAGCACTCCCGCTGGTGGGCTGGCCGGGGTCCGGAGTCCTTCTGAATCGGTGGTTGGCCCCAAACCAGCAGGTCAGTTCGCCTTGGAGGGCGCATAGGAACACGGTAAGAATTTCTGAATTCGCATGCAAGAAGGAATTACGGAAGCTACGCTAGGGCCCATGAATTCCTTTGTAGACACGTACGTCGTGAGTTATGGATTACTCGCGATCCTCGTGTTGATGACGCTTGAGTCGGCCCTGATACCCATCCCTTCCGAGCTAGTGATGACGCTTGCAGGCGTGCTTGCGGCGTCAGGCAAGCTAAGCCTTGTCGGCGCCATGGTTGTCGGCATCGTCGGCAATCTGATCGGAAGCGTGGTGCTGTGGGCAATCGGAAGAACCGGCGGGCGAGCGCTGGTTGAGCGCTTCGGTCGATTTGTCTTCGTCAAACCAAAGGATCTTGATCGAGCGGAGCGTTGGTTCCAGCGCCATGGTGAGGCGGCGGTGATCATCTCCCGGCTCCTGCCGGTAGTGCGTTCGGTGATCAGCCTGCCCGCTGGAGTGGCTGAGATGCCCGTTGGTCGCTTCTCACTTTACACCTTGATCGGTACCGTTCCCTTTGTTGTGCTTTTGACGCTAGCTGGATATTGGCTAGGCGCAAATTACACCGTGCTCGTCAAGATCATATCGGACCTCGGATATGTTCTGGGCGCGGTCTTGGTGGTGGCCATTGTCGGGTTTATCTGGCTGCGATACCGCCGTCGCACAAATTTAGAGGCAATTGGCGAATGAACAGCTAAACTCAGCGGTTGCGGGAAGTGGCGCAGTTTGGTAGCGCACCTGCTTTGGGAGCAGGGGGTCGCGGGTTCAAATCCCGCCTTCCCGACGGGGCTTTGCGGTCCTTTTGCGGGTGTAGCTCAATGGTAGAGCTCCAGCCTTCCAAGCTGGCCATGCGGGTTCGATTCCCGTCACCCGCTCTGTACTCTCCCCTGGTGTGGGCGATCGGTATGCGCCATGATGGTTGAGACGATAACCCCCTACGGTATCGGCGGGGCTAGGTCGCTAGACTTCCTTTTGACTAACGGTGATGAAAAGCCGATGGCTGCACGCTTCTTTGCGATCAAAACCATGGTGATGGCCGATGCCTTGGTGATTGTCGGTACTTCAGTGATAGACACAGCAACCATCAAGTGGGCAACCATCAAGAGGGCAACCATGGACAGGGCGCTCATGGTTGGGGTACAAAGAAGCACTGGTGTTTCGCGTCTAGGACGAATGAGGGTTGCATGGAGATTGAATCGATGTCGGAGACACTCGGAGAGGTAGCGATGACCCAGGTCGGTGAGGCGAAGGCCACTGCGATTAACAATCATGGGGCTATCGATTCTCACGCCATAGCCACCAGTACCCCGGATGCGGATGCTGGAACAACAGAGGTCGGTGCAACAACCACCGAGAAGCCTGTCGTTAGCCTCACCGATCTCGAGCAGGAAGAGGCGGACCTCGATCGGCGGTTATCCCGGATCGAGGGCCAGGTGCGTGGTATTCGGCGTATGGTGGCCCAAGGCCGTGACTGCAAGGAACTCTCCATGCAGTTTGCCGCGGTTGCGAAGGCACTTGACCGGGCCGCGATCAATTACTTAACGGCACATCTTGTCTATTGCATTGAGAACCCTGAACAAGCGTTGCAAGATGGGACTTCACTGGAGGAGTTGCGCAGGTTGTTAGGACGACTTCGTTAACACCTTCATGACCTTGAGCCAAGACCTTGTATGCTTTGGTTGCTATGCGCTCATCTGCTGAATTTCATCAAGAGTCCAATTCTGCCGTCGTAACGATCGAACTCCGTGACGAGGAGCTTCGCCCGTATCTTGACCAAGCGGTGCGCAGGTTGCGCTCCGAGGTCCGTATTCCGGGATTTCGCAAAGGTCACGTTCCGAACTCAGTGCTTGTAGCCCGACTCGGTCAGGAGACGGTGCGACGCGAGGCCGTTGAAGAGGCGGTTCAAGAACACTACGAGGAGGTCATTGTCGAAAATGGCCTTGACGTCATTGAGTCTCCGAGTCTTCGCATCATCACAGGTGCCGACGAGGGTGATGTGAAGGTTGAACTCGATGTTGCGTTGCGCCCGGTCGTCAAGGTCGAAGGCATCGGTGGAATCGAAATCGAGTTACCACGCGTCGAGCTGAACGAAGGTGATGTTGACGGAGTCATCGACAATCTTCGAGAGCAGATGGCGACGGTCAACGAAGTCGATCGGCCAGCCCAGGATGGTGATCAGGTTACCTTCAACGTCATCACTGTTGATGGCGACGCTGAGGAAGTGGTGACACCCTACCTCACCGCTCGTCTTGGCAAGGGCGAGGTCGCGCCAGAGTTCGAGGCCGCCCTACTTGGTGCCACCGTTGGCCAGAAGGTATCGGTCGCTTCGACCTCGGATCCGGCGACACCAGTGGCTGCGGACAGTGTCGATGCGGACAATACCGACGCAGATGATACCGACACAGATGATGTCGAAACAGACAAACAAGAAGATGCACCAGGCGAAGACGCAGAGGATTTGAAGGAGACCGCCTCGACGGTTCTTGAAGTACTTGCCGTTCGAGAGTTGGTGTTGCCCCAACTCGATGAGGAGTTCGTCCATCAGGTCTCTGAGTTCGCCACCGTCGAGGAGCTACGTTCCGATTTGCGCACGAGCATGACATCGCGCCGGGTCGCCGAGGCCAGATCGATTTTTGAGAACCAGCTGTACCGGAAGGTTCTGGACCTCGTGGAGCCGAAGACGGTCCCGGAGTCGTTGTTGAACTCAGCGTATCAACAAGAGCTCCACGAGTTTGGTCATGCATTGGATGGGTCGGGGATCTCGCTTCGTCGGTATCTTGACATGAGCCAGATCGATGAGAACATGCTTGCCGGACAGTTGAGCTCTAAGGCTGCCCAGTCGGTCTTATGGGATCTTGCACTGCGAGCGATCGCGATCGACGAAGCGGTCAGTGTCGATCCCGCAGAGGTACAGGCGGAGATTGCGAGGCTCGCGGCCGCTGGGGCACTTGAGCAGCGATCTGGGGCAGTATCGCCACTCCAGGAGCTGTCGGTGCGCGCGTCGCTCATCAAGCAAAAGGCCTATCAGCGGCTCGCCAATCTCGTCGCGATCAAGGATGTGGATGGCAACGAGGTCACGCTCTCGCAGCTCGGGCTTGACCAGCTGATTGAGCAGACGCAAGATGCAGTATCGGCTCATGTCGGCGATGAAGCTGCAGAGCCCGTCGGCGCTCCCGAGGAATAATCGTCGCCGCGCCGCTAGAATGGATGCATTGCTCGCTATCGCGCTTACGTGATACGCAGAGATTGGAGATCGAGAGGTTGCATGCAAGCGTATAATTATTTGGTTCCTACCGTCATTGAGACGTCTTCTCGGGGCGAGCGAGCGTATGACCTTTATTCGCGGCTGTTGCGTGAGCGGATTATCGTTCTTGGAACGCCGATCGATGATGCAGTCGCTAACCTTGTCTGTTCCCAGATGCTCTATCTTGAGTATGAGGACCCTGATCGGGATATCAACCTCTACATCAACTCGCCAGGCGGCGAGATCACGGGGTTGTTCGCTATCTACGACACGATGCGTTACATTCGCCCTGATGTCTCCACTCTGTGCTTTGGCCAGGCAGCCTCTGCTGCTGCCGTTGTTTTGGCGGCTGGGGCCAAGGGTAAGCGTTACGCCTTGCCACACGCACGGATCCTCTTGCACCAGCCCTACGGTGGCGTTGGTGGACAGGCGACCGATATCGAACTTCAAGCGAAGGAGATCCTTCGCATGCGTGACCTCTTGAATCAGATGCTGTCGGACGCCACTGGTCAGACGGTTGAGAAGATCGCGCACGACACCGATAGGGATTTTATTCTTGAAGCTGATCAGGCGCTTGAGTATGGAGTCATCGACGAGGTATTTTCCAGTCGAGATGTGGCAGGAGCATAAGAACTCTCTACGAACTACGTCCATCGTTGCGGCGATTGCGATATGGTAGCGGTAGAGGACAAGGAGAGGGTTGGCCATGGCGAAAATTGGTGAAGGCCAAGAGATGGTGAAGTGCAGCTTCTGCGGGATGTCCCAAAAGCAGGTGCGCAAGCTGATTGCTGGACCTGGCGTCTATATCTGTGACAAGTGCATCGAGTTGTGCAACGACATCATCTCTGAAGAGCTTGGGGCCAAACCCGAGCCTCAGACGGACGATAAGCTGCCAAAGCCCAAAGAGATCATGGAGTTCTTGAACAACTATGTGATTGGGCAAGAGTCAGCGAAGAAGATACTTTCGGTAGCTGTCTATAACCATTACAAGCGTATCCGCAGTGGCGCCAAGGACGATGTTGAGCTCGCCAAGTCCAACGTGCTGTTGCTAGGGCCGACGGGTTGTGGCAAGACATTGCTTGCCCAAACCTTGGCCAGGATGCTCAATGTACCGTTTGCCATCGCCGACGCGACGGCGCTGACCGAGGCGGGATACGTCGGTGAAGACGTTGAGAATATCCTTCTCAAGCTCATCCAAGCAGCGGACTTCGACGTCAAGCGTGCGGAGATGGGCATCATCTACATCGATGAGATCGACAAGATCGCTCGCAAGAGTGAAAACCCCTCCATCACGCGCGATGTTTCGGGAGAGGGTGTACAGCAGGCGCTGCTGAAGATTCTCGAAGGAACCGTTGCGTCGGTTCCACCGCAGGGGGGCCGCAAGCATCCGCATCAAGAGTTCATCCAGATCGATACGACCAACGTTCTCTTTATCTGCGGTGGTGCGTTCGTCGGCCTCGAGGAGATCGTGGCGAGTCGGCTTGGGCGACGTGGCATCGGCTTTGCCGGCGCGATGGCGCAGTCTCGGCGTGAGACCGAGGTGTTGCGTGAAGTTCAACCTGAGGACTTGCTGAAGTTCGGGCTGCTGCCCGAATTTATTGGTCGACTGCCGATCATCGGCACCATCGACAACCTTGATCGACCGGCGTTGATTGAGATTTTGACCGAACCCAAGAATGCCCTTGTCAAGCAGTACAAGAAGGTCCTCGATCTCGACGGTGTGGAGCTTGAGATCACCGATCAAGCCCTGGATGCGATCGCTGACCAAGCGATGCTCCGCGGGACCGGAGCTCGTGGGCTCAAGGCCATTCTCGAAGAGGTGCTCCTCGATGTCATGTACGAGGTTCCATCGCGCGACGATGTCACCAAATGTGTGATAGATGAGCAGGTGGTACTTGAACACGTCGCCCCGACACTGATCCCGTCGGCTCCCGATCAGGATGGGTCATCCACGAGGCAAGCTTCGTAGTTGCGCGGAATCGAGTGGCTCCAAGGCCTGGAGAATTTCGAGCAGGACCGTTCGGTAGCCGTCTCGTCGGTCGATGTGGTGCGTCAGGCGTCAGCGGTTCTCGGAGGGACGCTGTCGGGGTTGCGCTTTATTCACGTCGCTGGGACCAACGGTAAGGGTAGCGTCGCTGCCACGGCAGCCGTCTTGCTCGGGGATATGGGATTTCGAGTGGGGCTTTTCCGGTCTCCCCATCTATGCCGCCTTGAGGAACGGGTCATGATTGACGCGGTCCCCGTCACGCCTGAACGACTGGATGAAGAGCTTTCACAACTCGCTACTATGACTAACGAGGGGCTCGTGGGGCGTCTGACCCATTTTGAAGCGCTCTTCGTGTCTGCGCTCTCGGTATTTGCGCTCGAAGGCTGTGAGTTTGCCGTCATAGAGACCGGCATGGGGGGTCGAGACGACGCCACCAACATCATCGATGCCGAGGTGGCGGTTATTACCTCGATTGGACACGATCATCTCAAAGAGCTCGGTCCGACCCTGTCCGATGTCCTTGAGCACAAGCTCGGAATCGTTCATGGTGGCGCGACGGTATGTCTGGGCCCCCTTGAGGCAGCGTTGCGAGCACAAGCCGCCCAACGGTTAGCGCTGAATCCGACGATCTGGATTGATGACCTAGCCTTCGATCGCTTCCCCGGTGTAGGGGGCCAGGAGATTGTCGAGCATGCGCCCCTTGGGGAGCGTTCGTTCTTTGTGCCCCTCTTTGGCGAGGCAAGTGCATGGAATGTGTTGTTGGCCATCTACGCGGTGGAGGCTCTCCTTGGTCGGCACCTCGACAGTGAGCGTATCGAGGCTGGGCTGGCACGGCTGCATCTGCCTGGCTGCTTCGAGGTACTCCGGGGTGAGCCGATTGTGGTTGTCGACACTGCTCACAATGTGGAGGCGGCACAAGCGTTTGGGGCCACGTTGCGAGAGGTCTTTGGTGTCGAGCATTCGATCGGTGTGGTCTTTGGAATGAGTCATGGACGCGACCCAGAGGCGTTTCTTCGCGGACTTGCCATCGACAAAGTCGATGCGGTGGGTCTCCTGGACTGTGGTGTCGCGACCTCGCTGCTTCAAGGTGCCGTCGGGTCGCTGTACCCACATGCAGCCATTCACGACTTCTCTTCTGATCTGCGCCCGGTGGGCGAGCTTCTTGGGTTGCTTGGGACTGAGATCGTTCTCGTTACCGGATCGCACTGCGCCTGCGGGACGATTCTTTGTAAAGATCGGCCAACGCTGCTGCTCCACGCGCCGTGAACGAATAGCCTATACCCCTTGTATGGCTACTACCTTTATCATCTTAAAGCCCGATGCCGTTGAGCGTGGGTTGGTCGGCGAAATCCTCGGTCGTTTTGAGCGACGTGGGCTGCGGTTCCAGTCGTTGGAGCTTCGGCAACTGGAGACCTCACTCGTCGAGCGCCACTATCTCGAGCACAAGGATCGGCCTTTTTACCGTGATCTCGTAACATTCTTGACCCGTGGTCCGGTTGTGGTTGGTGTGATTGAAGGCCCGCCCCAAGTTGTGGAGATCGTGAGAGCGATGATGGGTACCACGGACTCTGGTAAGGCTGCACCGGGCACCATCCGTGGAGACCTTGCTATGCTCGTTGATGAGAACTTGATCCATGGCTCTGATTCTTTGGAGGCGGCGGAGCGTGAGATCGGGTTGTTTTTCCCAGAGTTTCGCCAGGCTTAAGCGATTTTGCGGTAGTGCGACGAATTCGCAGTAATAGGAGGTCCAGTGGCAAAAGGTAGCAGCGGTCTGTTCGGCAGGGATATCGCCGTCGACCTTGGAACGGCGAATACGCTTGTGTATGTCCGTGGTAAGGGTATCGTGTTGAACGAGCCTTCGGTTGTCGCTATCAACACTAGGGATGGGCGCCCGCTCGCGGTTGGAGCAGAGGCGAAGCGGATGATCGGTCGCACACCGTCCAACATCCAAGCCATTCGCCCACTCAAGGATGGAGTCATTGCTGACTTCGAGATCTGTGAGAAGATGCTTCGCTATTTCATTCATAAGGTCAGCCAGTCCAAGATGGGCAAGCCTCGCATGGTGATCTGCGTGCCAAGCGGTATCACCGGGGTCGAGCGACGTGCCGTCCAAGAGGCGGCCGAATACGCGGGCGCCCGCAAACCGGCCTATATCATCGAGGAACCCATGGCGGCGGCGATTGGAGCTGGTCTTCCGGTGCATGAGCCAGCCGGCAACATGGTGGTCGATATCGGCGGTGGCACCACTGAGGTCGCGGTAATCTCTTTGGGGGGCATCGTCACGTCACGTTCGATTCGCGTCGGTGGCGACGAGATGGATGAGGCCATCATTGCCTACATCAAGAAGCAATATTCGGTTGCCCTCGGCGAGCGAACCTCTGAGTCGATCAAGATGACGCTAGCGTCGGCGTATCCGCTCGAGGAGGAGCTGCGCGCGGAAATCAAGGGCCGCGATCTTGTCACCGGGTTGCCAAAGACCATTTCGGTGACCACCGAGGAGATTCGTGCCGCGATCGCTGAGCCGATCAATGCGATTGTCGATGCCGTGAAGGTCACGTTGGACAACACCCCGCCCGAGCTTGCTGCAGACATCATGGATCAGGGCATTGTCTTGACCGGAGGTGGCGCGTTGCTCGCCGGCCTCGACCATCGTTTGCATGACGAGACGGGCATGCCGATTGTGGTTGCGAAGAACCCGCTGCAGTGTGTCGCCCTTGGCTCTGGGCAGTGCCTTGAGGAGTTCGAGGCGCTCAAGCAGGTCCTGATCACCTCCTCACGTTAGGTCGTCCAACGACTTGTCACGGCTACTCGAGCGTCCAAGGGTAACCCTTGCTGTCCTCATTCTGCTGTCGGTATCACTGATCACCATCAACTTCAACGCGACGCGGTTTCACATCGGGTCCTTGAAGGGGGTGGTAGCCGATGTTGTGAATCCAACCCGCTCGGCGCTCGATGACGCTTTTCGTCCGTTGGCAAATAGCTACCATGGGATCGTGAGCTTCCCATCGGATCAGCGCGAGATTGCCAGGCTACGGTCGAAGATTGGAGCTCTTGAGCGTTCTCATTATGAGGACATCGGTGCCGTGAATGCGTTGAACCAACTTTCGAGGTTGACGAATCTGCCGTTTGCAACCACCTTGGGCTCTATCCCGGCCGAGGTAGTGCAGATGACGCCGAGTAACTTACAGCTCACGTTCGTCATCGACCGAGGGTCGGCGCAAGGAGTCAAGGTGGGTAATCCCGTGGTTGGCGATGCTGGATTGGTCGGTCGCGTGGTGCAGGTGACCTCTAGTACTGCCACCGTCTTGATGCTTACCGATCCCACATCGACGGTCGGTGTCCGTATTCCCAAGTCTGGTCAGGTCGGTGCCGCGGTCGGACAGGGCACTGGTGCTCCACTCATGATCAACCTGGTCGTTCCGGGAACCCCGGTTCGAAGGGGTGCGGTGCTGGTGACCTCGGGACTCCAAGGTGAACTGTTTCCACCTGGCCTACCCGCAGTTCGGGTGACCCAGGTGTCGAATCCGTCGGGTGATCTCCAGGAGAGCATTCGGGCGGTTCCGTTGGTCAACTATGACGATTTGCAGTACGTTGCGGTTCTCAAATGGGTACCGGGTGGTGGCGCATGAGGTTGATACGGGCACTCGGGCTCCCGCTCCTCATCTTTACCGCAGTGGTGGTGCAGCGCTCTGGGGCTGGGGATTTGACGCTGTTAGGGGTACATCCTGACTTTGTCATGTTGATGGTGGCGGCGGTCGGGGTTTACCGTGGCCGTGAGGTCGGTGCCTTAACAGGGTTTTTTGCCGGTCTTGTGGTGGATTCGTTTTTAACCACCCCATTCGGTATCTCGGCGCTGGTGCTGTGTGTCGTGGGCTACCTGGCCGGTGAGATCGAGCGGGTGGGCCCCACGGCGCCGTTGGCTCTCAAAATTCTTATTGTTGGAGCTACTAGTGTCGTTGGGGAGGTGTTGAGTTCGCTCGTACTGTTTCTTCTTGGCATCGGCAATCCCCTTCACACACGGACGGTCGATGAGGTGATTATCGTTGGCGGTATCAACCTGGTGCTGGCAGTGATCGGCCTTGGGCTGTGCCGGTTGGTCTTTGGGCCACAGGAGCGAACTCCGATGCTCGAACGGAGGTAAAGGTGCCAGAACGGCCAAAGAAAGTTTCACTCAGCTTCAGGGCTCGATTGTTGGGCTTGACTGGGTTGGCTCTTCTCGGGGGTCTGGTTGCGCGACTCTATGCACTACAGGTGCTTGAAGCTCCGACCTTCCAACAGGCAGCCGCCCAGAATTCGACGCGAACGGTATCGGTGCCAGCACCTCGCGGTTTGATCCTCTCAAGGGAGGAGGACGTGCTTGCCGGCAACAAAGTGGCCGATGTCTTGGGCTTGTCCGCGTATGAGGCGTCACTGCATCCAAAGGTTGAAGGTCGTGTTGCTCGAATCTTGGGGATACCGACATCGCAGGTGGCAGCCGACTTACGAAACTCCGAGTACTCGGCCTACGTGCCGACGCCGATAGGGTCAAACATCTCGCAGGAGACCGCTCTGTACGTTGCTGAACACGCAAGCCAGTTTCCAGGGGTTACCACAACATTTGAAACCCAGCGGACCTATCCCTATGGCTCGACTGCCGCTCATATACTGGGCTATGTTGGCGCAATCAACCCTCAACAACTTGCCAAACTCGCATCCAAAGGTTACGCACCGGGTGATCAGATTGGTCTCTCTGGTGTTGAAGCCAGTTATCAGAACTACCTCCATGGTACTCCGGGGCTTGAGAAGCTGGTCGTAAACTCCTACGGACAAGAGGTGGGGGTTGCATCCAGAACCCGTGCAAAACCTGGGGGAAACGTGCAGCTCACGATCTCGTTACCGCTCCAACAATATGTGGACAAATTGCTAGCCCAGCGGGTCAACCATTTCCAAGGAACTTATAACAGCTATTTTGGTCGCTACTCCAACGATGTGACTGGGGCGGCGGTTGTGGAGAACGTGAACGATGGATCGGTGCTCGCCATGGCCTCGTATCCGACCTATCAACCAAGTCAGTGGGTTGGTGGTATCTCCACAGCCAACTATGCGAAGCTAACGGCTCCGAGCTCACGAGATCCCCTCTTGAATCGGGCTATCTCGGGGGTCTATACCCCGGGTTCGACCTTCAAGCTAGCGACCGCGTCGGCAGCCCTGCAGGATGGCCTGTTGACCCCGACCGCCATCATCGACGACACTGGCCAATTCGTGATTCCGAACTGTACCGGATCATTTTGTAGCCTCCACAACTCGGGCGGGGAGACCTTGGGGCCCATCGATATCAGCACGGCTATCAGCGCCTCCGACGATGTGTTCTTCTACACCTTGGGGTATCGCTTCTACACACAGCAATCGAAGTTTGGCCCCACTCCGATCCAGAACATGGCTGCAAAGTATGGTTGGGGATCACCGACCGGTATCGCGCTGCCGGGGGAGTCTGCTGGCATGGTGGACTCGCCGGCGTTGCGCAAGAAGTTGCACGCCTTATATCCACAGGCATACCCATACGACACCTGGTACGTCGCTGACCAGTTGGAGATGTCCTTTGGTCAGGGACTCACTGGGATCACGCCGCTGCAGATGGCGAATGCCTACGCGACTTTTGCCAACGGTGGAACTCGATATGTACCGAGAATAGCCGAGGGGATTGTGAATGACAATGGAGAGCTGACCAAGCGATTTGCTCCCAAGGTCGCTACGCATGTGCCGTTGAGCCCGTCGGTTCGTGCGGCCATCCTCACAGGGTTCGAAGGTGTGATCTCGAATCCACTGGGAACCGCCCATGGTATTTTTCAGGGGTGGCCAGAGAGCACTTACACGCTTGCCGGTAAGACGGGTACGGCTTCGGTTCAAGGTGAGGTGCCCAACGCTTGGTTCGTAGCCTTTGGCCCTGAGCCGAATCCCAAATATGTGGTCGTGGTGGTCATCAAAGAGGGTGGTTTCGGCGACAGCGGAGCTGCCCCGGTTGTGCGGCAGATCTTTCAGTACCTGAAAGACCATCCCGTTGGGGCTCCGACCTATGGTCTCAAGCATCTGGCGGCCGGATCTACGGTGGCGCTCAATGCGCCGAGTGCCAAGCGGTCTTCGAGTGCCAAGGGTTCAGCGACGAGCAAGAAGAGTGGAACCAGTACCACCAGCACGTCGACTGGAACTTCAGGGTCGGCGACCACACCACCAACCAAGTCCGGTGTGAGCTCTGGGGGTTGAGGTGTTGGCCACTGATCGAGGTCATACGGTGGACCTCGGGCCTGGCGGGCGAGGCTCCTGGCTTGCCTACTACACTGTCGAGTGAGATGTTGCAGTGCTTGCCTACCCGATTGACGAACAGTGATGCGCTGTTGATCGTCGACGGATGTGGCTTCACCGAGTTGGTGTGCTGCAACGTGCGTTCTACTCCGTGCGATCAACGCCAGTTGCAACGAGGAGCATCGGCTTTGCCTCGCCGCCAATTGCACCGCGAGACTCGCGCGAATAATTTTGAAAGGTTTTTATATGGAAGATATCAATCCGGCTGCGTCCGGATCCGACGGGGTAGCGAGCGAACCTAAGCCTGCTACCAGCCAAAGATCTACAAGTCGGCGTTCGAATACCCGGTCTCGGCAGGCCGCGACGGCACCGGGAGAAGGAGCGGCAACCAAGCCTCGTCGTTCACAGTCCAGGAGGCGTCCAGCCAAGCCACAGCCGGCACCGGTGGAGATGGAGATTCAGGGTCAGGTCGCAGAGACGCTCGACGCAGGAGCCAAGATCAAGCGCCGCTTTGCCCAGCGTGCCCCGCGCGAACGCCACGGGCGTCCGGTGGGTCGGTACCAGATGGTAGTGCACGTCGCTGGTGATGTGACGCAGGTGGCCATCCTGGAGGGGCGAACGCTGATCCAGCACTTTGTCTCACGGGCATCGGATTCGCAATCTAACATCAGTGGCAATATCTACCTTGGGCGGGTTGCAAACGTGCTCCCCGGCATGGAGGCGGCGTTTGTCGATATCGGCACCAATAAGAACGCGGTTCTCTATCGTGGCGATGTCCGCTTCGATCGGGAGGATCTTGAGTCTTTCGACCGCAGTGTTCGCATCGAGCAGCTCCTGAGGCCCAAGCAGGTGGTGATCTGCCAGGTGGTCAAGAATCCGATCGCCCAAAAGGGTGCTCGCCTCACCCAGGAGGTTTCGCTGCCGGGTCGCTTCGCAGTGCTGTTGCCTGGTGGGGGTAGCTTTGGGATCTCAAAGCGACTGCCCGACGATGAGCGGCGCCGACTGCGCCGTATCCTCGACGATGTGGCCCCGGAGGGGTTTGGCGTGATTCTGCGGACGGCGGCTGAGGGCTCCACCAAAGAGGAGCTCAAACGCGATATCGATAGCCTGATGGAGTCGTGGAAGAAGATCGAGGAGATGGGCAAGTCGGCCCACGCGCCAGCGTTACTCTACCGTGAACCACCATCAGCGGTGCGCGTGATCCGGGAGGAGTTCAACCGGGAGTTCCGTGGGATCACCATCGATGATCGTGCTCTCTACGATGAGATCGCGGGTTACGTCGCGGCGATCTCCCCCGAGCTGGCTGATCGTGTCGAGTATTTCGATGCTAGCGCCGAGAAGCTGGCTATTTTCGACCATTTTCACGTTCGCGAGCAGTTGCAGAAGGTCCTCGAACACAAGGTCTGGCTGCCCTCTGGAGGTTCGATCGTCATCGACCGCACGGAGGCACTGACCGTGATCGACGTGAACACCTCAAGAAACGTCGGCACGGTTTCACTGGAGGAGACGATTCACAAGAACAACCTCGAGGCAGTCGAGGAGATTGCGCGTCAACTGCGTCTACGTGATATCGGTGGAATCATCGTCATCGATTTTGTGGACATGATCGAGGCCCAGAATCGTGAAGACGTTATGCGTGCGTTTCGAGCGGCGCTGACTCGGGACAAGACCAAGACCCATGTGTACGAGATGTCCCAACTCGGCCTCGTGCAGATGACTCGACATCGGATTGCAGAGGGGCTCGTCGAGGCGTTGTCCGAAATTTGCCCAACCTGTGGTGGCAGTGGGTATTGTATCGACCCGATGATCACCCAGTAAGTCCTATACTGGTTCCGATATGTATGCAGTTGTTGACGTAGGCTCGAAGCAAGCCAAGGTGTTTGAGGGTAGGACAGTTCTCGTTGAGCGCCTTGCTGCGCAAAGCGGTGATGAGGTGACCCTTCGTCCTGTTCTCTTTGTCGATGATGATCGGGTGCTTTCGCGCTCGGATGAGCTTTCACGTGTTGTCGTGCGAGGCGAAATCGTTGAGGAAGTCAAAGGCGTGAAGGTTATCGGGTTCCGGTACAAGTCCAAGGCGAACGAGCGGAAGCATTTTGGTCATCGCCAAAAGTACACCCGCGTGATGATCACCTCGATCGTCGCCGAGTAGCCGTGGTGGACGCCCATTGACGTTGGGCGTCATCGTCGTAATCTCATCGGCACTGTGCTAACAACAGGCGGTGAGCGGGAGCCGGTTACTTGTTGTGTATAGATCTCTGTGAGCAGATCGTTGGGCAAGGTCAGGTTCGCCCGACTCCACGGTATCGCTAGAGGAATCGTCATCGCTAGAGGAATCGGTATCGCTAGGACTGCGTGTGGCGAGGCGAGCGTGAGCCAAGCCCACAGTGCTCGTAGGTGTTGTTATCTGTAGTATCGAAGAAGTTTTCAAGGAAGCGAGGAACGTATGTCAAAGACTAAGGGTGGCGGTTCGACAAAGAACGGTCGCGATTCTAATGCGCAGCGCCTGGGTGTAAAGGTATACGGCGGCCAGACGGTCCAAGCGGGTTCCATCCTGGTGCGCCAACGTGGCACGAAGTTTTATCCAGGCACGAACGTGGGACGCGGCAGCGACGATACCCTCTTCGCTAAGGACTTCGGGCAGGTCGTCTATGGAGTGCATCGAGGACGCAAGGTAGTGTCGGTGGTGCCTCGTGAGGATGACTCACCCACAAACTGATTTGTGTGGTTACGCTTGGGACCTGTTGGAGGCGAGCGTTCTCCCAGACAGGGGCGTCTTCCGAGATTATCCCAGCTACGCGACTCTCTCGAGGCCAAGGGTCGGCCATTGATGAGGGTAACCTCGCGTTGGGCGGCGTGGGCGTAGAGCTCGTGGACGCCCTTGGGGTTGTTCACAACCTTAGGCAGAGCCGGCGGAGCGTGTCTTGCGCCAGTCCGGGACTCTATAGACGGCCGATGGCGCAGCAGGTGGCATTGCACTGACAGGGCGTGGTCGGTGCTGTTGGTGGCATTGCACTGACATGGCGTGGACGACGCTGTTGGTGGTGATCAGCCAGGCCGGAAGGCCTAGCTTGGAACGCCAAGCCAGAGAAAGACCAGTAAATTGAGAAGGTGGGGTCTTTGACTCCGCCTTCTTTCTGTTTGTGACGAGGTAACGATGGCTGAGTTTGTAGATGCTGCCCAAATCCATGTGAAGGCTGGTAACGGAGGAGCGGGGGCGGTCTCTTTTCGGCGAGAAGCTCATGTGGATCGTGGGGGGCCCGACGGTGGCGACGGTGGCAAGGGCGGCGATGTGATTTTGACGGTCGACCCGCAATTTGCCTCGCTGATCGTATTCCGGGACCAACCCTTTCGGCGCGGTGGCGACGGCGCTCATGGTCAGGGCAAGAAGATGCATGGCGCTGGTGGACGCGATCAAATCGTGGGGGTACCGCTGGGGACGGTGGTACGGGATTTCGATGGAACGCTGGTCGCTGACCTCGCGGAGCCAGGCGCCTCGGTCGTGGTGGCCCGTGGAGGGCGCGGAGGGGCGGGGAACGCTCGCTTTCTGTCGAATCGACGGCGCGCCCCAGGCTTTGCCGAGCAGGGCGAGGTCGGGGAGGAGTACTGGTTTAATCTAGAGCTCAAACTCAAAGCCGACATCTGTCTGATCGGCGAACCCAATGTCGGCAAATCTTCCCTGATCGCTAATATCTCTCGTGCTCGTCCAAAGATCGCCGATTATGCCTTCACAACGTTAGTGCCGAATCTTGGGGTCGTGCGTCCAACCGATGCGACGGAGTATATCGTCGCTGACATCCCGGGTTTGATCGAGGGTGCAAGCGAGGGGCGCGGGCTGGGACATGCGTTTTTGCGACACGTTGAGCGAGCCGTCGCTTTGGCACTCGTGGTACCCGCCGACCTGGATGAGGCCCAGATGACAGAGCAGGTCGGCCAGCTCCTTCATGAGTTGACCAACTACCAGGAGTCGCTAGGTGATCGACCAAGGGTATTGGTTGGCACCAGACTTGATCTTGTTGAAGATGAGGATGAGGCAAGAGCGCGGATGTCACGCGTTGGTGATCACTTCGCCGTACCGCTGGTTGGCGTCGTTTCCAACGTCGATCGTCGTCAAATGGCGTCGGTCATTTACGGGTTCGCCAGGATCGTGGACTCAGCTCGAGCCGCGCAGCCAAGCACCGTCGAGCGAACGATCTATCGCCCTCGCCCGAACTTTGAGGTTCAGGTGGAGCGCACGGGGGATTCCAGTTTTGTGGTGCAAGGACGTGATGCTCTCCACGCCGTTGGGTTGAGCGACCTTGGTCAGGCCGATGCTCTGGCGATTGTTCATACCCGACTCGAGCGGATGGGCGTGTTTCGGATGCTACGGCGTCTGGGATGTCGAGAGGGCGATCTGGTCAAAATCGGTAGCTTTGAGTTCACTTTCGAGGAGGACTGATGCCAATAGGCCGGTTGGTGGTGAAGGTCGGGACGACCTCGCTGACCACCGATTCCGGTGAGTTCCGTACTGATGTCGCTGCTGCGTTGGTGCGAGGCATCGACTCGGTGCGCCGTAGTGGGGTAGAGGTCGTCTTGGTGGTCTCGGGGGCGATCGCCCTCGGTGTGCGTCGCCTCGAGATCCCTCGGCCGAGCGAGGCTTCGATGCTCCAGGCGCTGAGCGCCCTTGGACAGATCGAACTGCTTGGCCAGTTGTCCACCCTCTTTGGAGCCCACGACATCCGGATCGGTCAAATACTGCTGGCACCTCAGGACTTCGGTGATCGACGGCAATATTTGCATGCTCGATCAACGCTCAATGCGTTGCTCAGCTTCAACGTCGTCCCGGTGATCAACGAAAATGACGCAATAGCCAATGAGGAGATTCGCTTTGGCGATAACGATCGACTCGCTGCATTGGTCGCACATCTGGTCCATGCCGATCTCTTATTGTTGTTGACCGATCTACCCGGTGTCTACGATGCCGATCCACGCCGTGTTCGGGGTGCGCGTCTCGTGGAACGGCTTGAGGTAGACCAAATTGGAACCGTCCAAGCCGAGGGGTCGATTTCAGGCCGTGGAAGCGGTGGCATGTCATCGAAGCTGGCCGCTGCCAGCATCGCTGCGCGTTCGGGCGTCACCTGTCTGATCGCATCTGCCGAGACGGAGGCGGTGATCGAGGACGCGGTCGTGGGACGTCCGTATCCTTCGACGTTGATTCCGGCACTCGGTGTGCGTGAGTCAGCACGACGTCTCTGGATCGCCTATGCCACCGATCCCGAGGGCAGGTTGGTGATCGACGAGGGGGCCCAGCGCGCCTTGCGTTCTGGCGCAGCTTCGCTGCTGGCGGTCGGTGTTCGAGAGGTCGAGGGTCGGTTCATGTCCGGTGCGAGCGTGGAGATCGTAACGGCCAACGGGGAGATCTTCGCCCGTGGTCTGAGCCGACTCGATTCTTCGGCGATTCTCGGCACTCACTCGATTGTGGTACATCGTGATGATCTGGCCCTCCTGACACCAGTCGTCGCTGACGATGCCTCGGGGCCTCTACGCTGATGAGATGGTCACTCCCCAGGTTGTAGTGGATGAGGGCATCGTCGAGGCCTTAAGGGTGCTTGCTGAGCGCGCACGCCAAGCCCAGCGGACGCTGGCGACGAGCACCGGAGCCATGCGACAACGACTCTTGGAGGCAATGGCTGACGGTATTGAGGCGAATCGTGACGCGATCTTGGCCGCCAACCAGCAAGATCTTACCGAGGCTAACGCGCTCACCAGTGCCCAGCGTGATCGCCTTACACTCGACGAGTCGCGTCTTGGGGCGATGGCAGCCTCGATTCGATCGGTAGCGAACCAGCCCGACGTCGTTGGTGCGATCGTCGATGGCTGGGTGTTGGACAACGGGTTGCGCGTGCGTCGTGTTCGGGTCCCGTTAGGGGTTGTCGGGGTGATCTATGAGAATCGTCCAAATGTCACCTCTGATGCAGCCGCGCTCGCGCTCTATGCCGGTAACGCCATTGTCTTGCGAGGATCTTCGCTCGCAGCGCACTCCAATCGGGCTATCGTCGACGCGCTTCGAGGGGCGATTGGCGAGGTTGGAATGCCCCAGGATCTGGTGGCTATGGTGAGCCAGACGAGTCGGGAGAGCGCCATCGCCTTCATGCAGCTCGGCTCCGCTATGGACGTACTGATCCCAAGAGGAGGGCCCGAGCTGATCAACACGGTGCGCACCTATGCCAATGTTCCCACCATCATCGATGGCGACGGTAACTGCCATGTCTATGTCGATGAGAGTGCTGATCTTGCGATGGCGGTGGCAATTATCGAGAACGCAAAGTTACAACGCCCAGGTGTTTGCAATGCGATGGAGACGTTGCTCGTCCATCGCGCGGTCGCCGAGGCCCTCTTGCTCCGTTTGGATGTTGCCCTCGCCAGCGTTGAACTTCGAGGGGATGAGCAAACGCGAGCGCTCTGTCCGCGAGCCCATGTGGCCACCGAGGACGATTATGCCCGCGAATTCTTAGATCTCATCCTGGCGGTCAGGGTGGTTGACGACCTAGATCAGGCGATCGATCACATCAGACGCTTTAGCTCGGGCCACTCTGAGGCCATCATCACCAATAGTTTTGCTCATGCACAGCGCTTTGAGCGAGAGGTCGATGCCGCCAGCGTACTGGTGAATGCCTCCACACGTTTCGTTGATGGAGGTCAACTTGGGATGGGCGCCGAGATCGGCATCAGTACCCAGAAGCTCCATGCCCGTGGTCCGATGGGAGCTGCACAGCTTACCACCACGAAGATCCTCATCGAAGGAGAGGGCCAGACTCGTCACTAACCTGGAGTGGTGTTGTTCCTACAAAATCAAGACGAGGTCCACCAGGCGCTCAGTCGGGTTGGCTACCTACCCAGTACCGAGATCGCCACCACCGTTTTTCTGGCAACCAAGCTTGAAAAGCCAATTCTGGTGGAGGGACCCGCTGGAACCGGCAAGACCGAGCTAGCGAAGGCACTCGCGAGGGCTTTTGCGTTGGAGATGGTGAGGCTTCAGTGCTACGAAGGTCTTGATGAGTCGCGCGCGCTCTACGAGTGGGACTATCGCAAGCAGCTGTTGGCCCTCCAGGGCAGCACAGATCAAGAGGTCTCATCGATTTTTTCGGCCGACTACCTGTTGGAGCGACCGTTGCTCGCGTCCCTTCGGGGTGGTGGCGAAAAGATTCTTCTCATCGACGAGGTGGATCGGCTGGAGGTCGAGACCGAAGCGCTGTTGCTAGAGGTGTTGGCGGAGTTCCAAGTTACCATTCCAGAGTTGGGGACGGTGCAGGCAACGTCCAAGCCGGTGGTGATCTTGACCTCCAATGGTATGCGAGAACTCTCAGAAGCCCTCAAGCGACGGGCACTCTACCTGTACTTGGACTACCCCAGCCAAGAGCGCGAACGCGCCATCGTGAGCGCGGCACTCCCCGAGATCGATGACGAGTTGGCGGCTCGTCTTGTCGAGGTCGTCGCCCGGCTGCGCTCGATGGATCTGAAGAAGAGCCCTTCGATTGCGGAGACGCTCGATTGGGCCCGATCGTTGCTGGCCCTTTCGGTGTCCTCGCTTGATGATGACGTTGTTGCCTCCACGCTACCGATCTTGTTGAAGAACCGTTCGGACATCGAGCGGGCCCTCAAGGAACTGCTTCCTCGGGTTTGAGATGCTGCTAGCGACGCTGCTTGATTTCGTGACCGCCCTACGGGCGGCTGGCGTGAGCGTGAGCCCGTCGTCGGTAATTGACGCCGCAGCGGCCTTATCGGTCATCGACCTGCTCGATCGCGCGAGCGTCCGTGCGGCGCTTGCGGTTACCCTCATCAAGGACCCGTCGTCGCTGTTGATTTTTTACCGTCTCTTTGATGTGTTCTTTGCTGCTGGCGCTCATGAGGATCCCTCCATCGAAGAGGATGAGCTCTTCGATGCGATCCGGGATGCACTCCTGAATGAACGGTGGGATCGACTGAGTGAACTGGTAGGTCAAGCGGTGGAGCGCTTCGGCGGGGTGTCACCAGAGCGCCCGGTGTCTGGGGTGTACTACGCCTATCGCACGAGTCGTGCGTTGGACTTGGATCGACTGCGCTTTGAATTGCTCGCAGGGCTCGCAACCCAAGCCGAGGGCGAGCCGGCGTCGGTCTTCGACGACCCCGACTATCAGGTGAACCGACGCCTTGGCGAACTCGCCGCCACCATCGACCGTGAGGTGCTCGCTCGCATCGTCGAGGCCCGTGGTGCGACCGAGGTCGCAAGGACCCTTGGGCTGCATCTGGCGGAGGACGCAGAGATTATGCATGCCTCACGCGAAGAGCTGCGCGAACTGCGCCGCATCATCACGCCGTTGGCCGTTAAACTGACGGCCAAGCTAGAGCGGCGACATCGCTCCAAGAACGCCGGCCGACTGGATTTTCGGGCGACGATTCGCCACTCGCTTTCGACCGGTGGTGTACCCCTTTCGCCCATCACCCGTGACGATCGTCCGATGCGGCCAGAGGTCGTCCTGCTTGCTGACGTCTCCGGGTCGGTTGCCTCCTTTGCTCGGTTCACGATGCAGCTGTTGTATGCTCTCGCACACGAACTGCGAAAGCTGCGCAGCTTCGCCTTCATTGACGAGATCGACGAGGTGACCGAGCTCCTTGGTGGGAACCAAGATATCGAGGCTGCACTCCGCAGTGTTGCTCAGTCGGCCAAAGTGGTGGGGCTCGTCGGGCATTCGGACTACGGAGCTACCTTTCGTCATTTCGATGAGCGCTATGGGAGTTCGATCTCGGCCACGACGACCTTGATCATCTGTGGGGATGCCAGGTCAAACTACCATGATCCTGAGGAGCACCATTTTCGCAGTTTTGCTGAGCGAGCGAAGGCTACGTATTGGTTGAATCCGGAGCCTCGTGGGTATTGGGATACCGGTGATTCGGCGCTAGCCAGTTACGCACCCTGGTGTCGTGCCGTGGTCGAGTGCCGGACACTTCGCCAGCTCGAACGCTTTGTCGAACAGGTCCTCTAGCAACTTTGGTCGGTGTCGATGGCTCCACCAAACTGGTTGGTCGTGCCATATTGTACGTAGTGAATGACCCCGCCGCCAAAGGGCAGGTAACTTGAGCCCGCTGCTCCTTGGCAGACCGCGGTTGGATTCGCACCCGGATCAGGCACCCAGAGTGCGGTGTTGGTAGGCAGTGCTGCGCCGTCGGGCGCGCCGGCGGTGATCTGTGACCATTGGTAGTTGGTCGAGTAGACACCGACGTTGGAGGCACCGAGGGATTCCAGCGCGGCGATGGAGCCGAGGATGGCGTCGTAGTTGTGGGCGCCGTCGCCGGTCCAGTTGCTAGAGCCCTCGACGTCAAGCCACCAGGTGTTGTGAACGATGTTTGGAAGGTTGGCTGCATCGGCGTTCACCGTCGCGGTATCAAAGCCAAAGATGGCCTGTTGCCATCCGAAGTTGAAGTTGGGTCCAGGTTGGGCACACGAGTGACCGGCACTGACGTAGAGTTGGCACCCTTGTGTGGTGTCCGGTGCGGTCGCGTAGGCGCCGTCGTTGGTGGGTTCGTCGTATTGACACGTGGTCGCATCCCATCCTGGCAGCGCGGTGCCTGTCGCGGTGAGGCCGACATCGTTGGGATCGGTGGCACAACCACTCGGCACGTCGTTGGTGACCGCTGGGTTCGCGTTGGCGGCGTTGGGGCTATCGCCGAGGAAGAGATAGGGCTGTGTGGCGTTGCCGGCGATTTGCAGGGCAGCCATGAGGCCCTGCGAGATGCCGTTAGTCGCGGTACCACACGCGGCATTGGTCGCCGGTGTATAGTCGAAACTAAACGGCCAGCCGTTGGTCTCAACGAACATCAACCCTTGTGGGGAATTGGGCAGATCCTGACAGTTATAGTTAGAGACATCGTAGCCATGCACCTCGGGCACCATGACCATGGCGACGATGGGTGCCGGTATCTTCTCGCTCCCCAACGAGTTGAGGAATGGGGCCGACCCAAAGTTGAAGACCCCGCCATCGGCGGCCACCATCCAGTACCCGTGTCCACCTGGCGTCGAGGTGATGCCGACGATCGGCTTGTTCAACGGATGCGCACCGCTGAGCCCGGTCAGTCCGTCGCTATAGGTCGAGCCATAAAACCCAGCGTCACCAAAGTCAAAGACCCCGCCATCGGCCGCCACCATCCAATAGCCCTTCCCGTTGGGCGTCGCAGCCATCCCAACGATCGGGGCATTGAGTGGGTGGGCGCCACTGAGCCCGGTGATGCCATAGGTGTAGGTTGAGCCATAAAACCCAGCGTCACCAAAGTCAAAGACCCCACCATCGGCGGCGATGAGCCAGTATCCGCCACCGTTCGGTGTCGGCACGATCCCAACGATCGGGGCGTTGAGTGGGTGAGCCCCTCCGAGCCCGGTGATGCCATAGGTGTAGGTCGAGCCATAAAAGTGCGCGTCACCAAAGTCAAAGACCCCACCGTCGGAGGCGACCAACCAATAACCCTTGCCATCCGGCGTCGCGGCCATCCCAACGATCGGGGCGGCCAGTGGGTGAGCCCCTCCGAGCCCGGTGATGCCATAGGTGTAGGTCGAGCCGTAGTTTTGCGCGTTACCGAAGTTAAAGACCCCACCATCCTTGCCGACCATCCAGTATCCCTGCCCGCCCGGCGTCGCGGCCATCCCAACGATCGGGGCGGCCAGTGGGTGAGCCCCTCCGAGTCCTGTCAAACCGTCGGTATAGGTCGAGCCGTAGGTGCCAGTTCCAAAACCATAGACCGAACCGTCCGCACCCGCAAGGAGATAGCCCGCGTTGGCACTGGCGAGATGCGATGCGGGGAGAAACCGCTGGGTGGTGTGAGCATACGACGGGACCACGATGAAGGCCAGCGCGAGAATGATGCTGATGGTAAGAGAGCGCAGGCTCACAATGCGGTCGTGTCTGAACATGGTACCCCCAGGCAGCAATAAAACGACGGTAGTTATGTTACCCTCTATCGTCCATCCACGTTCAAGTATTGAGGTATTACCTCCAACAAATGTTCAATAAAATATGTCGGAAGCAAGAAACGCTGCTCAAGAGGTGGCTGAGTCAGCCGACACTGAGCATGGGAGGTGGTGTATGGGACCGTTGCAACCACAGAATGTTCGGCGACTGTTGGACCAACGTATGGATGTCTTGATGGCGGGAGATCGACATCTACTTGGGAGGCTCTTAAGCGTCTCGGGAGGCAAGCATCCGACGATGTGGCTGACCGAGGTGGATGGAGAGCTCAGCGATGTGGTGCTCGCACTTGACGCGGTGCTTGACTGTCAGCTCATCGGGGAGCCAGGTCCAACGATGCGGTTTGCCAGAGCGCCGATCCCTTCGACGCTGGACTCCATCAATTCTCCGGGCTGAAGAAATCGTTGAGGATCGCGGCCGGCACCCACACCCGAGGGTGTCCCCATGCTGAGAAGATCGCCTGGCTCGAGCGTGAGTATTTGCGAGACGTAGGCGATTGTCTCAGCGATCGAGAAGATCATCTGTGAACTGCGACCTTGCTGCATGATCTCTCCATCCACGCTCAGGGTCATGGCTAAATCGTTGGCGTCGTCGACCTCGTCACGAGTCACCATGTGCGGACCCACGGGTGTCGTTGCCTCGAAGATCTTGCCCTGAAGGAACTGGCTGGTGCGGTTCTGGTAATCGCGGAACGAGACGTCGTTGACCACGGTGTAACCGGCGACATGGTCGAGTGCCTGTGCCTCAGAGACGTTGCGTGCGGCCTTGCCGATGACCACTCCAATTTCGACCTCCCAGTCCATTGCGTTGGAGATCGTGGGTTTGATGATCGGCGCAAAGGGGTCGGTCAGGGTGAGGGGGTATTTGGCAAAGAGCGTTGGGAAGGGGGGGCGATCATGGCGCATCTCAGCCACGTGGTCGGTAAAGTTGAGCCCAAGGCAGATGATTTTGTTCGGGGTTTTGGTGGTCGCGAGAAGGGTGGCGTCCGCCGCCTCGACGCTTTCAAACTCGGTGATGTCGGCGAGCGCCATCACGTCGCCGTCGAAGGCACGGAGTGCTTGGGAGAGATCGCCAAATGGTGTTACTCGGTAATGACTTTGAAAGTCGATGGCCGCTCGTGGTTCGCCGTTGAAATCGATGGTTGCAAATCGCATGCTCGCTCCTTATGGTCGGTGGTTAGCTACCGTTGTGGTATTGGTCGTCAGGTGGTCTTGATCACTGGGTTGTTCTGGCCCCCGGGGCCGTGCTTGAGGGGGAATCGATCGTGAAACCCCGAGGAGGAACGGCACGTCCCTACCAAGAGGTAACGATGCTGTTGCTGGCTCATAATGCTGTTACAAACTAGGCGATCGCCAGCGACGCCGCCTCGATGGCACTGTCCCTGATGGTTGCTCATGTCCTGTTTGATCTTCTCAAACTCAGTCTATCTGTCACAACCCCGTGGAGGGCGTCGCCGCACCGGCTAGCCTATCGGGGTAGTCCAAGGCGACTAGTAAACGTGGGTGACCAAAGCAAACTAATGACGGGAGCGTATGGTGGCTGACCAGTTGACCGAAGAAGAACTCGATGCCCTTGCCGAGTTTCTTGATGACCCAGAGGCGCCGCCGGAGCGCCTGACACTGACTGCCTTCGATGGTTTTGCAGCCGGTCTTGCGGTCTCACCCCAACAGGTCGAACAGGCTGAATGGATCGAGCTTGCGCTGGGTGTGATCCGAGAGGATGAGGAGATCGACTCCGCGATTCTTGATGCGATGGCCCGCCATTGTGAGGTGACGCGCGAGGTGATTCGCACGCGTCCCGAGGAGTTTTTGCCCATTTTTGACTCAATTGTCGAGGTGGACGGCGATGAAGAGCTTGAGGAGATCTCGCCGGTCGAGTGGTGCGCCGGGTTCCTGTTGGCGACCGATCTGTTCCCAGAGGCGTTTTCCACGCTCGCCGACGACGACGAAGCCGTCAATCTCATGCTTCCATTCGTCGTGTTCGGCACCGAGGAGGGGCTTGAGGCTCTCGAAGAGAACCAAGACGGTTTCGCCGAGGAGCTGATCGACTCGATTCAGCCGTCCGTGATCGGTCTCTATCGATACCTTGCACGCGTTGACAAGACCGATAAGCTTGCTGCCGAGGACGTTTCAGAGCCGGAGGCATAGCCTTACGTACCAGCTCGCTCAGGAGCCCTCGGGTTGAGCGGTCTAGGTTGGCGCGCGTCGGGCTGCACCTTGCGTGAGGGGGTCGATCCTCCTCGGATCATTCCGTCCACCTGTTGCAGTCGTCGTGCCCGAGCATTTGGTGGTTGACCCAACCTTTCATACTCCTGAGCCGTCGCGAGGTGACAAGATAGAGCCGTCGCCAGGCGACAAGGTGGGTAGTCTCGTGGCCCGATGCGCCATCGAGCGGCTTACAGGTGCGGGCGGGTTTGCCCTAGACCTGGATTACGCACTCGTTCCTGTGGTAAAGGTGACTGAGAGCGCGACGTGGCTCTACGAGGAGCGTGGCGTGATGGATTGTTCAGCTGGTGGCAGCTTGGGTATTGGACAGGCTGCGCCCGGAGGTCGTGACCTCTGGGATGTTGAGATGTGTGGCGTCGGACCAGAGTCGCTCAAGCTGGTAGAACTCCCGAGCCTGGGTGGAGAAACAATGGACGATGAGCGAGCCGAAGTCAAGCAGAATCCATTCGTCGCTCTCCTGTCCCTCCACGCGGACATGGATGCCAAAGTCGTTTCGCGCGCGGTCACGGAGTTCATCAACGACCGAGTGCAGCAGTCGATTGTTGGTTCCGCTCAAAATGAGGAAGTAACTCGCAAAGCTCGAGACCTCGGAGATATCGATTGCGATCACATCGGTAGCTGATTTATCCACCGCCGCTTGGGCAAGGGCAAACGTCAGTTCGCGAGGATCGGCGTCGTTGTTGAGTTGTCTTGGCGGTGCTACGGGCCCGGGGTAGATCTCGATCCCTAGCTTCTGTCCTGGTCGAAGGTTATGCTTCACGGTGATTACCAGCCTAGTTGCCAGTGCATCGAAGCTACGCCTTGACAAACGAGCCCCAGGGCTCCCGAGCATCGACTCGCACTCCTAGCGCGATCGTGCGTCCCTCGCCCGTTACCGGGTAGCGCTGTGGTGAGATCTTGATAGCGGTGCGATGTATGCCAGCTTGCGGGGGGGCGATGCTGCCTTCGGGCGCACTACCGTTAGATGTTTGGCCGATCCCTAGGCGCTTGGTTGGTCAACGTTGGATCCCAGTGAGGTGCCGTCGAGCAAGGAGAGCTCGATGGTACCAAACTCGCGGGTCAGTGATGCGTCGTTCTCGATCGAGCAGTTTGGACAGGGCTGACGATGTCGTTGGGAACGTAGCACCCTGGAGCCATCGGCTGTCAGGCGAACGATGAATTCGCCCGAAACCGGATCGAGCGTGAACGATTCATAGTGTTCCCAGGCCGAATCGGGCAAAAGCGAATAGGAGCTTGGTAGCGGGTGAGTACGAGGTAGGCGGAGGAATCGCTTTTCCTGTGCCTCGAAAACCCACAAGCTATTGCAAGTCTCGATGGTTTCGTACCGATCATTTGATTCGTGGGTGCGTGCAACCATGCGTAATTTCCAATCTGCAAGGACATTTCAGTCCTGATCGTGTTGTCGATCCTAGGCCAGATCATTCTAGTAGCGTCCGCGTAGGTCGCTGTCGGCCCGGTCGTTAGCCGCTTTCAACATCGCGATAAAGCTGATAGGCCTCGATCGCATCGATTGCAGTTTCTGGAAGTAAAAACTGTAGCGGTCGATGTTCTCTCACTCGCTCACGGAGATCGGTTGAGGAGATGTCCAACCAAGGCATCTCAGCCAGGATAGGTTGCTCGAAATCCAAGATATTGCTAATTGTTGGGTAGCCATAGCGGTTCACAATCACCAGGTTCGCGAGTGTGGAAAGCTCTTCGGCTCGCTCCCAGGTCGGCATCTGTGATGCGGCATCGGCCCCAACGACCAGGAAAAGCTGGTCGTTGGGGCGGAGAGTCTTCAACTCCGAAAGGGTGTCAACCGAGTACGAGAGCCCACCGCGTGCAATCTCGATGTCGCTGGGTTCGAGCCCCGGAATTGGGCGCAACACCTCCGACACAACAAGGAGGCGAAGCTTAGCATCGGTGACGGTGCGGGTTCCCTCCTTTTGCCATGGCTGATTCGCGACGATGAAGAGCACCTCGTCAAGGGCTGCGGCATGCATGGCGTTCTGGGCAGCCACCAGATGGCCAATATGGATCGGATCAAAGGTACCGCCAAAGACGCCTAGCCGCATGGATGGCACCCCTTGGATTGGCGAGCGTCCTTCGTTCGTTGCATTCTGGCACGCTCCTCAGTCGTGTGGCGTTATCACCTAGCAATCTTATCGGAGGCTCAGGGTGACACGCGAACTGTTCGGAGCTATTGCATCCGTAGACTGACCTTAGGAGGTTGACATGGAGCTGCAGTGGGATCCGTGGGATTGGCAGGACTACGAGATAGCCCAGCAGCCGGCATGGCATAGCCAAGACGAACTCGAGGCTGTTCGACGTGAATTGCGATTGCGGGCCCCGCTCGTCTTCCCTCGCGAGGTCGATGCGCTTCGACGTGCGCTCGCTCGAGCCGCGGTTGGCCGGGCTTTTGTGTTGCAAGCTGGCGACTGTGCGGAGTCATTTCATGATCATGGCGCCGCCTCGATTCGAGCCAAGCTACGGGTGATTCTCCAGATGGCGGTCGTTTTGACGTATTCGTCAGGCGTGTCTGTGGTCAAGATCGGCCGTATCGCAGGCCAATACGCCAAGCCGCGGTCCTCCGAGACGGAGCTGCACCATGGAATTGAAATACCGGTGTTCCGCGGACATATCGTCCACGATGACGACCCATCACTTGAAGCTCGTCGTCCTGACCCACAACGGATGTTGACGGCTTATGACCTATCACGGGCGACCGTTGCGACGATCAAAGCCCTCACCGAAGGGGGCTTCTCTGACCTATCTCGAGCCCATAGCTGGAACCAGGATTTCGTCTCCACATCCCCGGAGGGCGAGCGCTACGCCTCGATAGCCGCTGAGATCGAACGTGCGTTGCACTTCATGGGCGCCTGTGGCATCGATCTTTCCCAGGAAGAGGTCCTACACCAGATCACCCTCTGGACCTCACATGAAGCGTTGTTGTTGGGCTACGAGGCGGCCCTGACACGCCGGGACCCATCGTCGAATCGGTTCTACGATCTGTCGGCCCACGAGGTGTGGATCGGCGACCGGACTCGTGATCCAAAGGGTGCTCACGTGCGCTTTGCCAGTGGTATCGCCAATCCAGTTGGTGTCAAGGTGGGCCCCACAATGACGAGCGATGAGCTTTTGGCGGTCTGTGGGGCACTCGATCCGGATCGCGAACCCGGAAGGCTGTTGTTGGTGGCGCGGATGGGTCATGAGACGGTTCGCAGTGCGCTCCCGGATCTGGTGAGAGCCGTGCAGACTGCCGGTCATCCGGCGGTATGGATCTGTGATCCGATGCATGGCAACACCTTCGTCTCCGAGGCTGGTTATAAGACGCGCGATTTTGAGGACATCATGGATGAGATCACTGGGTTCTTTGAGGTTCATCACCGTTTGGGCACCTGGCCTGGAGGCATCCACGTTGAGCTGACCGGCGAGGATGTGACGGAGTGTCTCGGCGGTGGCGAAGAGGTGCTTGAAGCTGAATTATCGAGAGCCTATGACACCATCTGTGACCCTCGGCTCAACGCACGGCAGTCGCTGGACCTCGCCTATCGAGTCGCAGAGCTATTGATCCGATAGTGAGCACAACGGTGTCGTCGTTGACCCCTGGCAGGCTGTGGTGAGGCGACCGGCCGGTAGTCAGTGACCGGCACGGGTTCGAGTCGGTCTGTTGCTGTTGTCAACCCGCGCCCCTTTGTAACCCGCGCCCCTTTGTAACCCACGTCATTGTCACCCACGTCATTGTCACCCACGTCATGGTCAGTAGGTCTCGACGTGAAAGCGACCCTCTTCGATGAGCTTGGCCTCTCGCAGATCCCAGTCGTCAATACCTTCGGTCAGGACCGACCGTATGGAGCCCTCCATTCCCTTGACACCACAAAGATAGAGGTAGGTTGTGTCTTGGTCAAGGAGTACCTGAAGCTCGGGTAGTCGATCGCGAAGACCATCCTGGACGTGGCGTGCAGGTATGCCTTCTTCACGGGACAGACAGAGTTCGATCTCGATCAGCGAGCGCTCAAGCTTCATCAATGGTCCAAAGTACGGAAGCTCGGCTCGTGTTCTGGCCCCAAAGAAGAGCCAGAGCCTGCCGGGTCCCGAGGGTAAGTGTCGTCGACGATATTCGGTCATGGCGCGAAACGGGGCTGACCCGGTGCCGGTGCAGATCATGATCAGGTTAGACGTTGGGTCCATCGGCATGAGGAAGGTGTCGCCGAAGGGCCCGATGAGGCTGACGGTGTCGCCTCGCACCCGGTCACATAGGTAGTTCGAGGCGAGGCCCGGCAGCCCATGTCCGTTGTCGTTGACGCGCTTGACCGTCAGGGCAAGGTTGTTGTGTCCTGGCCGTTCGCCATCACGCGGTGAGCAGACCGAATACAGCCGTATGGCGGGAGAACGCTGGTCATCGGGATCATGTGGGGGAAGAACACCGACGCTTTGTCCCTCGAGAATGGGGAAGGCATCGCCTCCGAGATCGAGGACGATGTGATGGACATCGGAGTCGGTACCGGGAGCTGTAATGCGGTAGTTGCCAACCACGGTGGCAACGATGGGGTTGCGGCGGGTGGCGACGTTGAGGTGTGGGGTGCTAGCGCTTGCGGGCGGGGGTGTCTTTGGTGCGAACTGATGGGCGAGCGCAAGGAGCTCACCCGCCTCAGAGTCGAGCGTATCTGCCTCTTGCTCTTCGAGCTCATCGGCCTCGGCGTCGTTGGCGGGGAGCATATCCCATTCGAACTGCGCATCGATGGAATGAGGAGTGTTGACGATCCGCCAGGAGTCGATCGCCCCCGTTGGGCACGGTCCAAGACACTCTCCGCATGCGGCACAGATGGCCGGGTCGACGACATAGTTATCGTCGTTGTGGGTGATGGCGTCGATCGGACAGGTCTCCTCGCAGGTGTTGCAACGTATGCAGACCTCGGGATCGATGAGATGCTGGCGAACCAAGCCGGTGGTGGTCATCATGCGTGGAGGCGCACGAACTCGAAGTCTCCCGGCTTGTTGTCGATCGCCACCTTTGGTGGTGCGATCCAACTTGCGTAGGTTCCTCGCTCATAGGTCGGCTGCATCATCGAGTGAATGAACGCTCGATCGTCGTGTGAGGGGAGATGGGGGTTGACGATATCATCGAAGGCGACTCCGTCATGGAACTGACCACTCGGATCGATTGGGGCCATCTGGAACTCCCCAACCCGTCGGTGAAAGCCAACGTGTGGGAGGCTGAGCCGATAGTCGACACCGGCCTTCTCGAGGATCTTGTTCCAGCGCTTGACACCATTGGTACAGTCGTTGGCGTAGTCGTCGCGGAGACGGGCGTTTAACACGGAGAGGGCAGGCTCGTCGCGACTCACAATGTCGGTCTCTTCGAGTCGAAGTACGGGGTATGTCGAGTTCGTCAGACGATGATCGTCGTCGATCTTGTGTTCGTTGAACCGTCCCTTCAGGCCGGCCGCGAACGCATTGGCCGCGTTGGAGGAGGCCTCAGCGCCGAAGAGGTCGAGGCTAACCGAGAAGTGGAAGTTGAGATAACGCTGCAGGGTTGGCAGGTCGATGACGTTGAGGGAGCGAATGCGCTCGGCATCGGTAGGGTCATCGATGTGAGCGGCAATCATCGCAGCGGCCGTCGCCTCGATCACGCGTCCGATGCCACTCTCTCCGACGAACATATGATGGGCCTCTTCAGTCAGCATGAACCGAGTGGTTCGCGCAAGCGGGTCGAAGCCAGATTGGGCGAGCGCCTCGAGCTGGTATTTACCGTCACGGTCGGTGAAGAAGGTGAACATGAAAAATGACAGCCAGTCAGGTGTCTCCTCGTTGAACGCCCCAAGCATGCGGGGTCGATCGTCATCGCCGGAGCGCCTCGTGAGGAGTGCCTCGGCCTCCTCGCGACCGTCGCGCCCAAAGTAGCGTTGCAACAGGTACACCATGGCCCAGAGGTGCCGACCCTCCTCGACGTTCACTTGAAAGAGGTTGCGAAGGTCGTAGAGCGAAGGTGCCGTCGCCCCGAGGTGCCGCTGTTGCTCGACGCTAGCGGGCTCGGTATCGCCCTGCACGACGAGCAGGCGGCGTAACATAGCTCGGTACTCACCTGGCACCTCCTGCCAGACCGGTTCTCCGAAGTACTCCCCAAAGCCGATCTTGCGCTCAGGATCACCCGGTGCCAAGAAGATGCCCCAGCGGTACTCCGGCATCTTGACGTACTGAAACTGTGCCCAACCTTTGGGGTCGACCCCGGTCGCGGTCCGTAGGTAAACCTCGGAGTCGTTAAAGCCCATTGGGCCCATCTGGTTCCACCAGTTGAGGTACCCTGGGTGCCACTGTTCGAGCGCCCGCTTGAGACGATCGTCGCTTGCGAGGGCGACGTTGTTGGGAATTTGGGCGTCGTAGTCGATGAGTTCCATTGTGATCAGATCCTTTCTTGTTGGAAGTTTGCCATTTGGCCGGTCCCATACCGGCGTAGTGCTCCTTCGGCGCCGACAGCATTGGGTCGGTTAAAGACCCAGTTCTGCCAGGCACTGAGACGACCGAAGATCTTGGTTGCCATCGTCTCTGGGCCGACAAAGCGTAGGTTGGCCTCCATGGCGGTGAGCGCATCTGGGGAAAACCCATGACGCGCGCCAAGCGCGAGGCGTACCTCGTCGTCCCAATCGAACGCGTCGGGCGTGAAGGTCACCAGCCCGAGCTGTTCTGCGGCGGCTGCATCGAGTTCACTGGTGCTGTGCGTCGAAAGCTGTTCGAGCATGCCAGGCTCCCCCCACAAGCGTGAGGCAAGTCGTGAAAGTCCGTTCATCATCGGGAAAGCATCAAAGTTCATGGGGTTCACGACGAGACCGACCGTTTTGTTGTCGAGAAAGAAGGACCGGTCGGCCGCAAACACAAGCTCTGCGAGCGGGCCGGCAAAGCAACTCCCGTCGGCGATCGTGGTGATGATCGATCGTGAGGTCAGGTCGAGGCGTGCCAGCGTTCGTCGCCACAGGTCGAGCCCTTCGCGGACGATCCACTGGTCGCGCCAGGCCTCAAGACCTTGGGTATAGCGCTGGGCGATTCCAAGATCGCCTCGGGTCTCAACCCACAGGGTCCCAAGCGTTGGCTCATTGAATCTGAGGTGACAGATCAGGTCGTTGAGCTCGCGAGCGGTGGCGACCAGCCACGAGGCATCACCTTGTGCGTGGAGCTCATCAGCTGAGGCGGGGACGGTGGTCGGACCTTGGATGCTGATATGAGCGGCACCGAGATCCCGGTCGAGGTCGACGTGGATGTGTTGGTAGTCAATGGTGCCTTCGGTGATGTCACGGTTGATGTCACTAAGGGTGATGCCACGTGGCCTCTGGTGAGGCTCCGCGTTGTGAGTGGTGAGCGACTCAAGAACCGACGACAGGCCCGAGCGTGGTACCAGGTGGTCGACTAGATTCCAGTCCAGGGCCCGCTGGCCACGGATCCCCTCCTCAAGGGTACAGAAGTAGTCAGCGCGGTCTCGGCGAACCCTACGCTTGTCGGTAAGCCTGGTGAGTCCACCGGTACCGGGCAGGACCGCCAAGAGTGCGACCTCGGGAAGTGAGACCGTTGCGGTACCGTCGTCGACGAGGACGATGGTATCACAGCTCAACGCCAGTTCGTACCCGCCACCTGCGGCAGTGCCTTCAACGACGGCCACGAAGTGTGCGGGAGCGTCCTCTAAGAACAGCCGTGTTTCGTTGGTGAACTTGCAGAAATTCACCTTGTGATGATGGGTTGCCCCGGCCAACATGGCGATGTTAGCGCCAGCGCAAAAGACGCGAGGTTTACCGGAACGCACAAAAACAGTGGTCACCTCCGGGTAGGTGAGGCGGAGCCGCTCGATGGCGTCGGCGAGTTCGATGTCGACCCCAAGGTCGTAGGAGTTCATTTTCAGCTGATAGCCATCGCCGATGGTCTCATGCTCATCGACATCGAGGGTGAGCTCGGCAACGTGCTCGTCAGTCTTGAGTTTCCAGTGGTGGTATCGGTCCGGGTGTGTCCGAAGATCAATCATCACGCCTCCTTATCTGCAGTATAGTTTCAGTACCTCCTAAATAATCTGCAAAATAATGCATGTTAGCCTGACGACGGCCGTCCGTTGGTGCAGGTAGCGGAGGTGCCGATGAACTTGTGGCCATTAGCGGTGCTCGCCGTAGTCGGTGCTCGTCGTGGGGGCGACAAAGTTGCCAATATGGGCAAGCACCTCCTCGGGGTCTGATAGGTGCGGTGCATGCCCCGCGCCTTGAATGTATGCGATGTCTACCTGTTCGCACTGCGCTGCGATGAGATCGAGTTGGGCCCTGCTCCCATAGGGATCCGCATCGCCCTGGAGCGCCAAAATGGGCACCTTGATGTCGGGCAGGCGATCCAGGATTGAGAAGGTTCGAAAACCTGGGTCGAGCCAGGCATCATTCCATCCCCAGAACGCGGTGGTGAGGTTTGACCCATGGTACCGAGCAAGTTTCGCCGCCAGATCACCGTGGACGAAGTCGGCTTTGGCTCGGCGAATGGCCGTGAGTGTCATCTCTTCAACGATGACGTGGGGGGCGATGACGACAATGCCAGCCAACAACGGATCGTGATGGACGCCAGCGTAGGCCAATGCGATGGTGGCGCCGTCCGAGTGGCCGAGGAGTAGCCGTGGCCCCGGGCAGAGCCTATCAAGGAGATGAGGGAGGGTGTGGTCGGCCTCGCCAAGCATGTAGTCGAGCGGTCGTGGGAGATCGATGGTGTCTGAGCCGCCATAACCCGCCCTCGAATACGCCACGACCCGAAGGCCGAGTCGTTCGGCGAGCCTTGAGCCGAAGTGTTTCCACATCGCCACGCAGCCAAGGCCCTCGTGGAGCAACACCACGGTTGGTCCCAAACGTTCGCCTTGGGGTGGGGGAGCCCAGCTGGCGACCTCAAGCGTGGTCGGACCGAGTCGTAGGTGTGAGACGGACATCACAGGTTGCGAAGCTTGAACCGTTGAATCTTCCCCGTCGCGGTCTTGGGCAGTTCATCGACGAACTCGATCCAGCGAGGATATTTCCACGGCGCCAGGCTGCCCTTGACGAAGGTCTGAAGGTCTCGGATTAATTCGTCGTTGGCGTCGACACCGGGCCGGACGACTACGTAGGCCTTTGGTTTTATCAACGTATCGACATCACTCCAGGGGACAACTGCCGCCTCGAGGACCGCCGGGTGGGCGATGAGAGCGGACTCAACCTCGAAGGGTGAGACCCAGTTGCCGGAGACCTTCATCATGTCGTCGGCGCGCCCGGCGTAGTAGTAGAAGCCATCGCCGTCGCGCAAGTACTTGTCGCCGGTGTGCGTCCAGTGACCCCGGAAGGTCGCCAGCGATTTATCTCGCTGGTTCCAGTAGCCGTCTGCTGCTGAGTACCCTCGAACCACCAGTTCGCCGATGGTGTCGGCGCCGTCGATCGCCGTGCCGTCGTCATCGACGAGTTGTGCCTCGTAGCCAGGAACCGGTGTCCCGCTCGATCCATAGCGGATCTGTCCAGGGCGGTTAGCGAGGAAGATATGGAGCATCTCGGTCGACCCTAGGCCATCGATGATTGGGGCACCGGTGAGCTCTTCAAAGCGACGCCCGATCTCGGGAGGGAGGGCCTCTCCAGCTGAGGTGCAGATGCGAAGGCCGGCCTCGCTCAGTTCTTGTGCGCGTGGGCTCGCAAGGAGCGAGGCGAACAAGGTCGGTACTCCGCAAAACACCGATGGGTGATGCTGGGTCAGGAGGTCGATGACCGAATCGGGTGTCGGACGACCATCGAGATACACGGCTCGAGCTCCAACACCGAAGGGAAAGGTCAGCCCATTGCCGAGTCCGTAGGCGAAGAAAAGCTTGGCTGCCGAGAACACGGTGTCGTCAGCGCGCAAGCCAAGCACACGCTTTGCAAAGCACTCGATCGTGACGGCGACGTTTCGATGGAGATGGCGAACCCCCTTTGGACGTCCGGTGGAGCCCGACGAGTAAAGCCAGAAGGCTACCTCGTCGGAGACGGTGTCGGCGGGGAGTTCGTAGGCTCCACTTGCCAGGATTTGGCTCCCGATTCCCGGCCCGTTGAGGCCGTTGTCTTGCTCAATCCACTTCACTCGTGACGATGTGCTCGCAGCGCTTTTGATTTTGTCGGCCTCTGAGGCTGAGGTGATGATGGCTTTCACACGGGAGTCTTCGATAATGTAGCGAAAGTCCTCCTCTGCGAGGAGGGGATTGAGCGGTATGGGGACGATGCCAGCGCGGATGGCACCGAGAAACAGGGCAGGAAACAATGCCGTGTCGCCGATCACCAGGAGGAGTCGATCTTCGGGCTCGAGCCCGTGTTGACGAAGTGCTGTGGCGGCCCGCAGGACAAGATCGTTGAGGTCGCCATAGGTGTAGGATCCAGATTGGTCGGTGATCGCGGTGGTCGAATCGGTCCGATGCCGATCAAGAAGGTAGTCGGCGATGTTAAACGCTTTTGGGATCGTAACGAGCCAATCCTCAATCGTTGCGCTTTGCTGCTCTTGCGTCTGCATCGTCATCCCCCTTGTTGTCAGTACACGCTTGCGGGCCCGTATCGGGCCAGGTCATGTTCGTGTCTCACTCTCCACGCCTGTAGGTGTCACTCCTACCGGCATGTTACGGCACAACTTGCACAATAATGCAAAATATTTGCAGAAACTCCAGGGTGAGCCTGCATTATTGTGCAGCTCTTGAAGTTTTCCAAGCAAGAGACGGTGCCGTGATGGATTTCGGGCGTCGGCGGCTCATCGCTTTGCGGTCTCGATGGTGTTGATGATCTCAGGGTTGGTGATGGTGGACGGACCATTGGTGCTGGAGAGAAGATCTCCGCCGAGGTGGTTCGCTAGAAGCGACATGAGGTCAGCCAGGGAAGCAGTGACACGTTGGTGGGATGTCGATAAATGGAGGTGGGCTAATTCGTACAGGGGTGTTCGCTCGGTGAGAATTGCCCGCAACTCCTCCATCGCTCGGGTGTTGCCATGCATTGGCCTTAGATCACCTTGGTCAACCACACGCTGCATGTGCTCCTCTGGGGAGGTGGAGAGCCAGACGGTGGTGAGGTGGCGGCGCAGCAGGGTGTAGGCAGGTTGATTTGTCACGAGACCCCCGCCGATCTCCAACACCAGCTGTTGTGTCCCGGTAGCGATGAGCTGCTCAAGCGATTCGAGCTCGAGACGACGAAACGCGGCATCGCCCCCGAGGGAGAAGAGTTCATCGAGAGGCATCTGCGTCCGTTGGGTGATGAGTTCGGTCAGGCGGAGAAAACGCCATCCGAGCCGCTCGGCCAATAATCTACCAAGCGTGGTCTTCCCAGCGCCGCGGAGTCCCACCAGCGCGACACCTTCGCGGTTGGTTGCTATCAGATCCTGGAGCCGATCGAGCAGGTCCTGTGCTTCACTCGGTGTCGCGAGTGTTGCCAAGTCGAGCAGTGCCAGCACGCTCGTGTGCAGTGCCGCCGCGAGACGGGTGAGTACCGTCAGCGAGGGGTTGGCGGCACCTGATTCAAGCTGGGCCAGGTAACGCTCGGAGAGCGCGGCCCGCTGTGCAAGCTCGTAGCGTGACAGTCCTTGCAGACTGCGCTCATGACGAAGATTCCTGGCAAGCTGGTCCACGATTCGTTCGTACTGCGACGACGGCGTGCTGTTCCGTAAGGGACTCTTAGGGCCGGTGGGTGATACCCCAGGTCCACCGGAGTCATCGGGTCGAGAATCCGCGTTCACAGCTTCTACGTTAGCGGTTCAATCAAAGCGGTTTCGTCGTGCGCTTGAGGCGAGGTTGTCGATGACGTGACCGAGTACGGTTAGCTGGCTGACGAAAGCGGGGATCGTGTGCGCAACCTCAGGATCCCAACATAGGCAATGAAGGTGGCGAAGACCAGGACCACCGGCACCAAAACGGTAGTCATCATGAGGCGGTAGGTAGTGGCTGCCGCAATAAGGCCGAGGATCGGTGGCGCGATGATGCCGATGAAGTTGCTCGAACCCATGAGGAGCGAGTTCGCACGGGGTAGTTGGTCTGGAGGTAGTGAGCCTGAGAGGGCTGATAGCGCCAGTGGGAAAATCGCACCGTGGGGCACGCCGAGAATGATCATCCCGACCAAGAAGAGAAGGAAGGAGTGGCCGGCGACGATGAAGGCGAGGCCGGCGATAGTAAACAATCCCGAAACCCCAAACGCTAATCCCTTGCGCTGAACTGGTGACCGCCAGGCGACGAGACCCCTGCAGCTCAACGAGGAGACGAAGAATACGGTGAAGGCGAGTTGTGCCTGTGCGGCGGTCGCCCGGTCGATTACTCGGGCCACCTCGGCTCCAAAGACCGTGAGCGCTGCAAAGGGTACGGCGTACATGAGCTGGGCAAAGAGAGCTTTCACGACCTCTGGTGTTTGAAGTAGTCGAATCCGCTCTGAGACCGGTTGGCCAGCGGTTGGCGGTTCTCCACTTGCCGCAGCCTTGGCTGCAAGAGCCATTGCTTCGCGTCGTCGGGACACCATGATGACCAGGGCCAGGAGGGGTAGCACGGTGAAGGCGATAAAGGGCCAACGTACGTCTTGATGGGTTGCATCAAGAAGGCCAGCTTCGAGGAGTGGGCCGACCGCGAGTGACATGCTCAAGACCAGTGTATAGATGGCGAGAATGCGCTGGGGGTTGGCCGAGCCATCGCCTGCTGCGAGCTGGACAGATCCGGCCAACCCTGGCATTCCGAGGCCGCCAGCAATACCGAGGAGGACGGTCGCAAAGGTGGTCAGGTAGATGGAATGACTCACGCCGATGATGACGAGGCCGATTGCGAGGGCGACCAGCGAGAACAGCACCGCCCGTTCGAGCTGAGCCGGTTTGAGTCGAGCACTGATCGAGAGCGTTACCAGCACGAGTACGATTCCCGAAAGGGCAGAGATGATTCCGATTGTTCCCGCACCGTAGCCAAGATCTTCTTTGATGATGAGGGCAAGGGTGGTAAGCGCCATGTTCTGGGCACCCCGATAGAAGCCCGCCACGGTATATAGCCCGAAGACGGTATGAGGAAACGATCGAAGCCGCGACCGCTGCTGCATGGTAGTCACCCTCTACCTCCACGTCGGAAAGCGAGAGTTTGATCGCGGAGGAATACATCGACAATTCTAGTGGCTGGCACCCACTGATTGCCGTCTCGGGTGCTCACAGCTTTACACTGGACTGGTGGCCCCTGTAGCTCAGCGGATAGAGCAGCTGCCTTCTAAGCAGTCGGTCGTAGGTTCGAGTCCTACCGGGGGCGCCAGTTTAGAGTGTATATTTAGGTAAATCCCAAACGTGTGTGCCATGGTCACGATGGTGGACGCCCTGGTCAGTGCTAGTGTGGGATTCGTGCGAGGAGGCATCACTTCCCATAAAGGGTAACCCGGTGCCCGGCGACTTCGAGTGTATTTCGGAATCGACCCCGGTACCGGCAAGGAGCGGTATTAAAGCAAGGTCGTACACGCACCAAAAACGTCAGGCAAAGAAGATCTTAAACCAAATGGTGTAACAGAAGAACCTAGCACGTTCCACAACGAGCAGACTAACTCCTGAGTGTCTGCTGGGCGAGTGGCTTCATTTCAGTGAAACCAAAGGGCTTACCCCCAAGACATGCACAACGATGGCTGGTACGCGCATTGCCGAATCATTCCAGTTCTCGGCGCTATTCCCATAGACGAGCTGACTGCCAAGGAGATTGACGACTACTACCGGTCGCCTGCGCGGGATCGAGGCCACTCGTCCGAGAGTATTCGCCATTCGCACACAGTAATTAGCGCTGCGCTCTCCCGGGCTGTCGAGTGGGGGTGGATAGAGCGTAATGTAGCAATGCTGGCCATGCCTCCTACCGCGACAGCGTCACCTGTAATCGTACCGTTAGAGGAGCAGTTGCGGACGATTACAAAGGCGATGGAGGTATCAAATGCGCAGTTTGCGGCGATTATAACTCTCGTTGCCCTAACAGGCACACGACGTGGTGAGCTGCTCGGGTTACATTGGGACGACATCGAACTCGTCACTAGGAAGATGTCGATCCATGGAATCCTTATCTATAACCCTACGGGTGGTAGTGTATTTGGCCAGACAAAGACTAAACATATCTGATGCCTGGGCCGGGTATATCTCCGGGACGTTGGGGTTTCAGGTTGAGGTGCATCTTGTGGACTGGGCAAACCATCAAAGAGCAGTCGATCCAATTCGAAACCAGCAAATGCTCGACAGTGGAGCGGATCTCGCGATCGCCTTCCTAGGTGGACGCGGAATTCAGGACATGATCAACCGGGCTGAAAGTGCCGGTGTGCCTGTAGAGCGCATTCAGCCAAAACTAGCAGAAACGCAAGTCGTTGGCTCGCGTGGGATGAAACTGCGTTGGAAATACGTGCAATCCTAGTAGCGACACAGAATAACCAACTTAGCGAAGCTCGTCAGGCCACCAATCGGGTAGAGCATCCACCGGAACGACTCGTTTCCCGTTGCCACCAGACCATCGGGGTGTCTCGTGAGGCTTGCGCAAAAGCGCGCAGGTCCAAAACCACTCAACGCGAGGGGACAACTGAGCCGCTCTAGCCGGGTCATCAACCCATTCGCGGACTGTGTCTTTGCCGTAGGTCTCAAACAGCCAGCGCCAGTCGTCTACCATGCCGTCTTCTAACACAGTCTGTATAATGAGCGACTGGTATGTTGTGGTGTCTAGCCGATCTGCGTGGTAACGGTAGAACAGGCGTTGAATATCGGGAGGCAACCTCATCAATTGCGACCTTTGGTAGGTCGGGGTTTGCGTAGTGCTAGTGTGTCCATCCAGTCTTGGACCATTCTTCGCAGATCCTGCTCGACTGCGGTGAACGATTGTGGTTTGATCATTAAGCCTACGGCTTCGTCCTTGTCCTTGTCCGTAAGGTCATGCGTGTACGTGAGCTGTTGCAAAAATAGGCGCGGCGAAAAGGCATCCCCGTAGGTGTGTTGCGCACGATTCATTATCTCATCAATGCTCATCAATCCCGCTTTCATAATGGCGTGCAAGTCGATGTAATCACGGGCTTGCGCGCGCCTCCCGAGCGTGTAGGCTTTTTGCACGGCGATACCTTTTGGATCTGCTATCGAGAGGCCACGCCATGGATGAAGCTCGAAGTCACGTGGGAACGGGTAAGCGAGCAAAGTAACTGAAACCCCATTAAGTATCCAATCGATTTGATCCGGGGACTTGTGCGTCCATTCTGCCTGCGTGAACTGCTTCAAAAAGTTGTCTAGCTGCGGTAGCTCCGGCAATACCCCTAGTGGGTGTCGGGTGAAGAAGTCAAGATCCTTGGAACGGCGGTGCCCTTCCTGCAAACCCAACGCAGTCCCGCCAGATAGATAGAATTTCTGCATGGGCGGCCATGATGCCAGGATGGTGGCGGTTTCCGCCACCCCAGTCGTTAGTACGGATTCAATCATTGGTCCACCTGGAGAATAGTATACCATATCGAATTCGTGAGGCTTTAGCTGCTAACATGTGGTTGTTCGACATGGTACGGATCATCGTCCATTGTCTTGCTCCTTTGCGAGATTCCTGCCCCTCATATCGACACCTGTGCCAGAGACAGCTCAACGGGCACCAACACCCCACCCTCACGCTTGTACCAACGGTCATCGACAAGCGCGCTATAGTCAAGCTCTGGAGGAGACATCTGCACATAAGATTGCCTCCTGGGTTCGTCGGCTGCCTTTCCTTATCCAGCCCCCTGGCTTCGTGTATCGTCATGTCGGAGGGACTTGCCGACCAACATGGTGTTCGGTTTCCTAGCATCAATGCCACCCGATCGGTGTGCAAGAACGTGACTTTAGCTCCTATCCTGGCTGCAAGCAGCTCGAGCTACTGCATTATTTAAACCATATCCGAATTGGAATTGTCGTCGTTCAAATGGAACCGGATTGTGTTGTCGAGGATGAGGAGTTGTTGTCCCTCGTCCCAATCTGTGATTAGATCTTGCGCCCTAGTATTGTCTAAATGTTAGGTTGGCTCGTTGGGATCACGGATTATCAGGGAAAAATGCCTACTACTGTGATTCGTTGATCGCAAGTGAAAACTTATTGATAGCGTGAGCACGTTTTCCGATAAACGGTACCGGTTCCTTGGCTGTGAACATGACTACCGTTCCATTCCCTCGCAAGCCCAATCTAAACAAATCAACGCCTTTGGCCGCAACCGACATTGCCGCTTCTAACGTTAGGAGCGTTTTACCTGTGCCCCGAGGACCGACAAGCGATCCCACCGTCTCCACTCAAAACTTTGGATGGACAAAGTCTAGATCAGGACTACCGTCCCGGAATGCATCTAGCTAGTCGAGTTCGTAATCGTCAATCATCCTTTTCTCGTTTTCTAAGGCCGTGCCGGGTCCAAAGCTACGTGCCCGGACCTCTGCATTTCCGTCCGTGTGGTGAAGGTGCTGTGTATTAAGATCTTGTCCAAACCAACCATAGCCACCGCGCTGTGTTGACGAGGCAGAAAGATTGCGAGTTCGCCAATCCTAAACTGATCGTGACTGTTGGGCGCCACTTAGGCGATCATCTGCCGAAGGGCTCCCAACCAGAGGTTCTCGGGATGAATCGTGCTTCTCACGTCGAATAGAGTGTGATCAACTATGAAGTCTCCGCCAGCTCCATCGGACCTGGTGGTGCCTTGAGGGTGGTCCATTTCGTTTGTGAGAAGACCACCCACAGCGGAAGGGCACTGGTATTTCGTAGATATCGATGCGTCCCTCGATTAGAACCAGGCTCGATCAGGCGAGCACAGATGACCGCCTTGGCGAGGGCTTGCTCCTTTGGACTGAGGCCAACGAGTGCCTCGTTGATTGCAAGGCGCTCATACAAGCTCGTCGCCACCAGCTCCTTGCCAAGGCTTCGTGCATCCCGTAGACCAACCGAGCCAAGATCGACCGGGGTGAGGGTCTCCTCATTCATGTCAACGGGACGAAGATCACGGATGAGCTGATAGTTCTCCATCATTTTGTCAGCGGCTGCCCTGCTCTTGTCATCTGCTTCAAAGAGGGATGTACGATTCGCTAGGCGAAGGGCCAACACATTGGTAAGCCTGTTGAAGTCGGCCTTGTCGATGTCGAGACCGGGAAGTTCCATGACGATGTCGTGGCGTACCTTGTCCCCGCAGCGAACCGAGCGTACTAACTGATGCTTGACAGAGATAGTACCGGTTGTCCGGTCCTTCGTCTCCTTGGCCCGGATAAACATTAGCTCCAAGCATGCCAGCTGTTGGCGACTGTAGAAGCCTGTATTACCGCACTACCTACCCTTAGGGCACTACATCCAAAAACCCCCAACCTCCTGAACTGGATATCCTTGCGAGCGACCCCTCTACGAGGGCCAAATCAGCCCCGCCTGGGGCCTGCTTTGGGCCGACTTCGGAGGGTCAATCGAAAGTTGGGCTGAGTCAGATCCAATCCAGAACCACGGGTCAACCCAGCACAACGAAATCGTGACCTCAGGGCCACCGCCGGGCCTCAAACCAGGGTGCGTCGGTGGATCCAGGCTTAGACCGAGCCCAATCTCGGCAATTCAGGTGGCATTTTATTCCACAGGGGTCGTCCAGGTTTTGAGTTCTAACCAACCTCATTCTGGCAGAACCCCTGTGACCCTCCTAAACTCACCCTGCCGTCCAGGGGCAGCTGACTAAATTCTCCACTCAAATCCGAATTCCGGATATCGTGGATGTTTCGTGTTATGAGACGGCCACCGGTCCGATTGCACCAAGGGCCTTCATCAGAAGTGCTGAGACTGGCTCAGTGATGTCCGGTCGGCCAGGCAGGAGGGCAGCGGGTGCTGGAACGCTGATCCGAGTGCCGGTCTCGGTCTCATCCAATACCACGTTGCAGGGCAGGAGAAGTGCAACTGAACGGTCTGTGGTGATCGCGTCGTAGGCGAACTGTGGATTACAGGCTCCAAGGATCTTCATGTTTCCGATTGACCGACTGACCTTGGCCTGAAGCGTTGCTCCGAGATCAATCTCACTAAGGATTCCAAAACCCACGGAGGCGAGCTGTTGCCGTACACTGGTCTCAGCTTCGTCCAGGGTCAGCGTGGCCTCGACGGTCAATGATTCCATTTTCTAGCTCCTTTTCTCTTGTTCCTATGATATCAACCGTCTGCTTGGCGTCGAGGTGGGGGTACTGCTGTGCCTGGAACGCGGACATTGACGGATTCAACCGCCGTTTCGCAGGCGCCAGGACAACCATAGCCGTACGACGATGCGCCAGCCCAGCAATGTGAGGGCAAAGAAGCCCAGGGAGACGAAGATAAAGGGCACTGCAATTCCCTGGGCCGCAATCACGCGCAGGATCATCCCGATTGCTACCGTCGCGAGCCAGACGATGATCGCAGTCCAACCAAGCACCGATCTCCAGTGGCGAGTGATGAGCCAGCCAGCCACGACGCCAACAGCAAATGGCCACGCTGTCTTGATGATGCCGCGCAGATCATCGACATGACCATGGACATCGCGTCCAATACTGACGAAGATCAGCACAGCGACAATGTCGACGAGTATCAGCCATTTGGCGTGCTTAAGCATTGGTGGTGACGATTGAACGGAGCGTTGCATTGGTAGTTCCTTACGCTTGCATGGTGGTTCGGCTGGCGGTGTCAGCTACCCCGAGACGAATGACCGATGAGGTCTGGCCCAGCTGGGCGAGACAGATAGTGATGGAGGTGTCGTCGCGCCAGAGGCTATAGTCCACGTGGCCAGGGGTCTGGAGGGCATCGTGAAATTCGATGGTGACCGATCGGTAGGGGACCGTCTGGGATACAGTGCCGCGTTCAGCTGGCGCAAGCAGCTCCTCGACGAGTGCCAGGTGCACCGCATTGTTGACGTGATCGACGATGTCAAGGTCGCTATAGCGCAAGGAGAGCGTCCCAGTGGCTACCGGTTCCTCAACGGGGACGGTGAGTTCAAAACGCGGTTTGATGGTCCGTCCGGCCGCAGACGGCCCGAAGACCTCGAGGAATCCGTTGGGCAGAGAGCGAGGAAAGCCGGTTTCAGGCGCAACGTTGACCCAAAGCGCCTTGGCCCTACCGATATGTTGCCCACCATGATGGAGGTCGCTACGCCGCTCTGCCCAGGCTCGTCCGATACCAGAACACCAGGTACGCACCGTGAGATGCTCCAAATATTGTGGCCAAGTCTCAAGACTGAGGATCAGGCGGCGCAGAATCCAGAGACCCTTATCGGTGGTGGGTGAGCTTTCATTGTCCAATGTGGCGGCATCGGCTAGGATCCTGGCCAAGCCGTCGAGCCGTAGACGCCCAAGTGGATCACAGTCTGCAAGGAGATTTGGATGCTCGTTGGAGAAGATCCTGCCTTCGATGGGCTCCGGGGTAAATTCCACATTCCCACCTTAGTGGTCGCGCGATGGGCGTTGAAACTGACGGGATTGGCGTCAACGCGCGGGGTATGAACAGATGTTGCGTGATCACTCAGCGCTAAAGCGAGCTCTCAGTACTTTTTTGTCGAACTTACCGACAGAGGTGCGTGGTACCTGATCGATCAGCTCGACCCTGTCGGGCAGCTGCCACTTGGGGAATCCGAGTTCGAGCAGGTATTGGTGCACCTCGGTTTCGTCGATCGTCTCCCCAGGCTTAGGAACAATGGTGGCAAGGGGTCGTTCTTGCCATTTTGGATCACTTACGGCGATTACGGCGGCTTCGAGGACCTTCGGGTGCCCCATGAGGGCCCCTTCAAGTGCTACTGACGATATCCATTCGCCGCCGGATTTGATGAGATCCTTGGTGCGGTCGACGAGCTCGATGACGCCGGAAGGGTGCATGATGCCGACGTCGCCAGTACGGAACCAGCCATCGACCTCAAAGGACTCCTTGCCTTGTCCACCCATATAGGAGTCTAAAACCCAAGGTCCTCGCACGTAGATATTGCCCATGCTCTTCCCATCGCTTGGCACTTCGCGAAACTCGTCGTCGAGTAAGGTCGCATAGACGCCGGTTACTGGTACTCCAGCCTTGGAGATGTAGTCCACCTGTGCCTGTGTCGGAGCGTTGATTAGGGCGTGAGGCAAGCGGGTCGTGGTCGCGATCGGTGAGGTTTCGGTCATGCCCCATGCCTGGAGAAGGCCAACGCCATACTCCTCCTGATAGGCGCGGATCATTGCATACGGCGGTTGGGAGCCACCACAGAGCAGCTCCTTGAGCGAGCCCAGTCCAGCACCGCTTCGGTGTAGTTCATCAAGCACCCCGATCCAGATCGTCGGGACACCGGCAGCCTTGGTGACTGTCTCGGTGTTGATGAGGTCGATGACGACGCGTGGATCAAATGATGGGGTCGGAAAGACGATCTTGGAGCCTGCGGCGACGGCTCCAAAGGGTAACCCCCAGGCATAGACATGAAACATCGGTACGATCGGTAAGACGCATTCGCTCGCTGAGAGCGCTGGCCCGTTGCCCGAACAGACCGTCATGGCATGCAGGTAGGTAGATCGGTGCGTTGCGAGCACGCCTTTGGGCCGTCCGGTCGTGCCTGAGGTGTAGCAGATGCCCAGAGGCGAGGTTTCTGCAATGGTGCGTTCGCCTTCGAACGGGGTTGCCTCTGCTAACAGCCGCTCGTAGGACAGAATGGGATCGTCTTTAGTCTCTGGCTCTCGGTCAAATGCGATGATCGTTCGAAGTGTCGGACAGCTTGCCTGCAACCGCATGGCGGTCTCCACCAGATCAGCGGGCACGAAGAGCACCTGGTCTTGGGCGTCATCGACGATGAAGGCCAGATCGTCAAAGCTTAGACGAGCGTTGACGGTGTGGAGGACCCGTCCAGAGCACGGGATGGCGAAGTAACATTCAAGGTGCTCATAGCTGTTCCACGCCATGGTGGCGACGTGAGCCCCTGGGTCGAGATCAAGGCCGTCGAGCACTGTGATGAGCTGTCGGACTCGCCGAGCGAAGTCTGCGTACGTATAGCGGTGCTGGCTTTGTGGACTGCGTTGGGTGACGATCTCGGCGGATCCGAACGAACGCTCCGCATTGCGAAAAAGCAGCCAACTATTGAGATCAACATCCATCATGGCCCATCCCCCTCTTCTTGTGCCTCCCCCTACCATAGCAAATGATTCGCTGCCAAAGGGCGCGGGTTCTTGTTGACCGCTCGCGGTCAGGGTTTGGATCGGGTCCGAGGTTAGAGTTCAAACTGGATTCGGGCAACCTCGAGGATAAGCGGGGCGAGTTCGGCGCGTATTTGGTTATGTTCCTCGTCGTTGTCGTAGCCGCGATAGGATTCGATATCTCGAAAGTCAGCGACGATCGCTAGGGTCCAGTTCCCTTCACGCAGCCCAGCGTCGAGACCGATGGTGTACGAGAGTGTTCCCGGGCAACCCAATCGTTGCAGGCGTCTGATGAGCCCATCAAGCACGGCGGCGTCGCGGTCAGGTTTCAATTTCATCATGACGACGTTGCGAATCATGTCTTGAACCTAGTGGTGTCTGTTGCTTCGTCAGGCTGGAGCGCCCTGAATCACCACTGAGCGAAGAACCTACTGTTCGGTGGGTGGCTAAGACCCACCCGTGTTGGCCGCTCCTGTCGCGATCCCACGGTCCCGAGCGCTCAAGTTTGAGACCTGTGTATCGTTGAACGAATATCAGCGTGTCCAAATACCAGGGAGTACAGCTTTTGGCGACCCTGGAGGCGAGCTATGCATCATGGCTGGTCTGGGTCGTGACCAGCCATGAGGACCCTGCTTTGCGAGGATATGGCCTTAGAAGACCATCGCCTCACCGCCGGCGGCATCGTCGGCCGGGTTCTTAAATCTCGTGACGACAATCGTCGCGATGGCGAAGGCCACGAGACCAAAGACCGAGGCTAGGCGGAAACTCATGGCCCAGCCGTGTACCTCGGCGATGACACCGACCACAGCGGGCGTGAGTTGGTGGTGCATGAGTGCGCTTTGGAGCGATCCTGCTCGGCGCCGGGTCGCGGAAACCGCGATCGTCACGAGCACCGAGAGGCCAATCGTGCCGCCGACCTGTTGGCCGACATTGACTAGTGCTGAGGCCATGCCCGCTTCTTCAGGCTTGACGCCGTGCGTGGCTGTGGGGAAGATGGAGACGAACGAGAGCCCCGATCCAGCTGACATGATCAACAGGGAAATGAGGATGTCGACGTAGCTGCTATGGGGTCCGATGAAGGAGAGGAGAAACATGGCAACCGTGATGGCTAACCCACCGAACATCATGAAGATCTTTGGCCCCACGCGATGCAACGAGCGTGCAGCAACTTGAGCAAAGAAGATGATGCCAAGGGTCATCGGCAAGAATGCGAGCCCGGTCTTGGTGGGTGAGTAGCCCATGACCTGTTGCATGTACTGGGTGAGGAAGAAGAAGATGCTATACATGCCGGCCATCACGAACAGGATCATACCGATAGCACCGGCACGATCGCGGCTCTTCAGGATGACAAAGTTGATAATTGGAGCCGTGACGTGGCGCTCAAAGACGACGAAGGCGACGAGCAGGACGATGCCTACGAGGCCTGGAATGACGGTCGATGGGGTTGTCCAGGTATGTGACGATGCATTGATAATGCCGTAGACGAGGCCAGCCAGACCAGCGGTTCCGATCAGTGCTCCGCTCAGGTCGATCCTGGTTCGCACCTTTGTACTCTCTTGGAGGACTTTAGGTGCGGCGTAGGCCAAGAGGATAGCGATCGGAGCGTTGACGAAGAAAACCCATCTCCAGGAGACATACTGGGTCAAGACACCGCCGAGCAGCAGTCCAAGGGCAACGCCAGCCACTGAAACCGCTGAGTAGATCGCAAAGGCTCGTCCTCGTTCCTTCGGCTCGACGAAGTTGGTCGAGATCAAAGCAAGAGCGGTTGGTGAAGCGATGGCAGCACCGATGCCCTGGAGGGCGCGTCCCGTTAGCAGCCATGTTGCCGTTGTGGCTAGGCCACCGAACAGGCTTGCACCAGCAAAGAGCAGAGTCCCGATGGTGAACATCTTGCGCCGGCCGAAGAGGTCGCCTGAGCGTCCACCCAAAAGCAGTAGGCCCCCAAAGACCAAAGTGTAGGCGTTGACGACCCACGCCAATGAGGAGGGAGTGAAGTGCAGTGCGGTATGAATGGATGGAAGGGCGACGTTGACGATGGTGAGATCGAGGGTGATCATCAACTGGGCCCCCGCGACCACGGCGATCGCTAGGTTGGTGCTCCGGCGTGACATAGCGCTCCTCTCGGGTAGTTGGCGTTGCGTGCTAGTTTTAACGCTTGACTAAGAACTTTGTTCCTGGAAATAGTTTACAGTTGAAAATCAATTGCTGAGCGGTTGTGATCGTTGGTGCAGTGGTGGAGCCCTCGGCTGGTCGCTGCGCAGGTGCGCTAGGTCGAGCACTGCCGTGCCGATATGATCGGGTATCGTCGAAAGACGATTAACTTGTATGGTGAGGGTGCCATTGGTAGATCGGTGCCGGTGTACGGTCGCCATCGGTCACGGTAGGGTCGATGCTGGGAGGAGTTGCGGACTTGGTGTTGCATGGAGATGTCTTGACATTCGTGGCAATCGTCCTGTTCCTCGTGACGCTCCTGCTGGTCGTCTGGCAGCCACGGGGTCTCTCGATTGGCATCTCGGCGCTTGGCGGAGCGATCGTTGCGCTGATCGTCGGTGTGGATCAACTCGCCAACGTGGCGACCGTATGGGGCATCGTCTGGAATGCCACGATAACCTTTGTGGCGATCATCATCGTCTCCCTGATCCTGGACAGGATCGGTTTTTTTGAATGGGCGGCACTGTATGTGTTGCGTCTGGCTAAAGGTGGTGCCATCCGCGCCTTCGTTTACCTGCTGGTTCTTGGAGCGTTGGTGGCATCGGTGTTCGCCAACGATGGGGCCGCGCTGATCTTGACCCCGATCGTCTATCAGCAGACGCGGGCGCTTGGCTTCGATCGTCGCCGGGCCCTACCGTTCGTGATGGCGGCTGGCTTTATCGCAGACACCACCAGCCTTCCATTGGTTGTGTCTAATCTCGTGAACATCGTTACCGCCACCTTCTTCCACGTAGGCTTTATCACCTACACCTCGCGGATGGCGCCTATTGATATCGTGTCGTTTCTCGCAAGCCTGGGAGTGCTCCTCCTCTACTACCGGAGGTCGTTGCCACGAAGCTACGATCATCAATCGCTCGCACAACCTGCAAGCGCAATCCGTGACCGTCGGCTGTTCCTGGTGGGCTGGATCGTTCTCGGAGTCCTACTGGTTGGATACCTCCTCTCTGAGCCGTTCCACTTTCCAGTATCGATCCCCGCCTCGGTAGTGGCTCTCATCTTTCTGGCGGCTGCGAGCCGCTCGAGTGTTCTCTCCAGCCGAGCGATCCTTCGGGAGGCGCCGTGGCGTATCGTGGTCTTTTCGGTGGGGATGTACCTGGTGGTGTATGGGCTCTACAACGCCGGCTTGACCGCCTATCTATCGCGCGGGTTGGCCCATGCGAGCCATCATGGGGTGGTCGCTACCTCGCTCGTTGGTGGATTTGGTGCCGGTATCCTCTCTGCGATCATGAACAACATGCCCACCACGCTCATCGGCGCCCTCTCGATCCGGGGAGCCCATCTCGTCGGTGTCGCACACTCGGTGGCCGTCTATGCCCTCGTGGTTGGGGCGGATATCGGTCCTAAATTTACGCCGATCGGGTCGCTGGCAACGCTGTTGTGGCTCCATGTTCTTGACACCAAGGGAATCAAAATTACCTGGGGTCAGTACTTTCGACAGGGTATCGTGTTGGCAGCGCCGGTGCTCGCCATCACCCTGCTTGCGCTGGCCGGTTGGATACTCGTCCTGCACTGAAGAACACTGGCGCTCGGTGGTTGTTGAGGTCGGCTCAGGTCAGCCTGCGGTTGAGGAGCGGAGTCGCTCGTCGGGTGAATGACAAGTGAGCCATCTGCCGTGGCCGAGACCGTTGTACTGGTACCAACTACTCGTCAGTAAAGATGGCGCTAGAGTTCGGCTACCGCTTGTTTGAATGCCATGAGCATGCGCTGGTTGATACAGTACGAAGTTCTTGGGCCCTCGATCTCGCCCTGGATGAGCTGAGCTTCGCGCAGAATTCGCAGGTGCTCTGAGATGGTGGACTGCGCGAGCGGGAGCTGGGCGACCAAGTCACCGGTGACGCAGACTTGCTGTTCGCTGAGAAGGCGAATGATCTTCACACGCGTCGGGTTGCCGAGCGCCTTGGTGACCTTGGCCAACATCTGGTCATCGATGCGATCAATGGTATCGAGGTCGATGTCTGGCGCTTGACAGCTGGCGACGTCGAGGACGTCCACGGGAGCGCGAGATTTGGCTGGGTTCATGGCATGATTCTATCGTGTGAGGGCGAGGCCAGCCGTTGTGCCCCATCGCCGAGGGCACTAAGCCATTGGCTGGCTGCCACCTGGAGCGCATCCCAGGGCGTGCCAAGGGGAGGTGTATAGGCCAGATCGAGCGCCAGCAGCTCATCAATGGTCATGGCACCATGAAGAGCCAGCGCTGCGACGTCGATCCGTTTGTGTGCAGCCCCGGAGATTGGACCGAGCATCGCGACGCCGAGGAGCCGATGGGTCAGGCGATCTCCAGTGATCGTGATCGAGAGTGTCTCGGCCCCTGGATAGTAGCGCTTGTGATCGTCAGTGCTTGCGAGGACGGTCAATGGCGTGAAACCCACTCGTTTGGCCTCTGCCTCGGTCAACCCAGTGCGCGCAATGACCTGTCCAAAGACCTTGACCACCTGCGTGCCGACGACGCCCATGAACTCCTCGCCGGTGTGCCCCACTGCTTGGGCCCCGGCGATCCTTCCCTGTTTGTGCGCGGTGGTGCCCAGTGGGAGGTAGGACTCGCCGAGCATTTGGTGATGCGTGATCACGCAGTCACCGGCGGCGAATAGGTTACTCACGCCCGTTTGCATCCGACGGTCGACCCAGATGGCTCCGCTGGTTCCCAGTCGTGCGCCAGCTGCGACAGCGAGTTCGGTGCTTGGGCGCACCCCGGTGACGACGATCGCGATCTCTGCGGTGAGCGGACGAACCTGGCCGGTGCGTGCATCCACGGTCGTGACGCGGATCGATCGATCGTCGACGCTAATCGAGGTGGCCAAGGTATTGGTTGAAAGCTCGACGCCGTTGGCGACAAGCTCGTTGGCGAGCAGCGTCGCCAACGGTGCATCCACCGTTGCAAGGATCTGGGGTTGAGCCTCGATCTGTTGGACGTTGACGCCGCGGGTTGTCAGGCCATCGGCCAGTTCGAGGCCGATGTAGCCGGCGCCAATCACCAGTGCCTGTCTCACCGAGGTGGCTTCGAGTCGAGCCATGATGGCTCTGGCGTCGGCGATGGTGTGGACGAAGAAGACGCGATCGCCGCCACGGGCAACATCGAGGCCCGCGATCGGTGGCGCAATCGGTACCGCTCCGGTCGCGATGACAAGCCGATCCCAGGCGACTTCATCGACGGCCCCCGAGGCTTCGCAGCGCACGCGGTGGCGTTGTGTGTCGATGCCGGTGACCCGGGTATCGAGGCGGAGTTTGATTCCTAGCGCCTCAAGGTCGTCGCGAGAGCGATGGGCGAGATCTGTCCAGGCGTGAACCTCTCCTGAAAGGTAGTACGGGATCCCGCAGATCGAGAAGTTTGGGTAGGCGTCCTCGGCGATGACCGTCACCTCCACCGTTGGGTCGAGCTCAAGAGCGCGAAGAGCCGCTGAAATGCCAGCATCGCTGCCTCCCACTGTCACAAGTTTCATCCTGCTCCTTTGGGGCCCAGGCAATCTGCTGTCGGCGACACCCCGGGCCATAGGGGTGCACAACCGGCCATCGTCGATATACGATGACTCCACGCTAGATCGTACCCCCTCCCCGTCGCACACCGTGTCTGGTAACCACACAATTTGTGCACGAGTGCTTTTAGGGTTGCACCGTGCTTTCTAAGCTAAAGAGAGCGCCACATGCTGGTGTACAAGAGCGAGAGGGGAGATCGATGACGAACGTAGATGTAAAACGGTTATTGGACGAGGCGAAGGCGTTGGATCCAACGGTGATCGAGATTCGGCGAACAGTTCATGCCCACCCAGAGCTTGGGCTCGACCTTCCGGTAACCCAACGGCTTATCCTAGATCGTCTTTCGGCCCTTGGTGTACCAGCCACGCCTGGTACCGACGTCTCCTCCGTCGTCGGTCGCATCGATGGGGTGCAGCCTGGTCCCACGACGCTCTTACGGGCCGATATGGATGCCCTGGCACTGGTGGAGGAGACGGGACTTTCATTCGCGTCTGCGATTCCAGGGGTCATGCATGCCTGCGGGCACGATGCCCACGTAGCCATGTTGCTCGGAGCCGCAGAGCTCTTGATGGCTCACCGCGAAGACCTGCACGGCTCAATCGTCCTCGCGTTTCAACCTGGGGAGGAGGGGGCGGGAGGTGCTCGTCGCATGATCGAAGAGGGCCTCATGAGCCAACCGCCAGATCGTAGCTATGCTCAGCACGTGATCACCAACATCGAAAGTGGCCTCATCGCAACGCGGAGCGGCCCAATGATGGCATCTGCTGATGAATTTCTCATCGCTCTGACTGGTCGAGGGGGTCATGCTTCGGCTCCGCATGAGGCGCTTGACCCGATCCCTGTCGCAGCCGAGCTCGTGCTCGCTCTTGAAGTGGCGCTCACCAGACGGGTGAGCGTCTTCGATCCCGCCGTGCTGACGGTCGGGCATATCGATGCTGGCACCACCTTCAACATCATCCCGGAGGTGGCAAGGATTCGAGGAACCTTTCGCACGTTGTCGGAGGAGACGCGAGCTGAGGTGCTTGCGTTGATCACTCGGGTATCCTCTGGCATTGCGCAAGCCCACGGCGTCGAGGTGGACGTCAGTTTCCCGATGGAGAGTTACCCGGTCACCGTCAACAACGACGCAGGTGCCAAGCGCGCTCTTGAACTGGCACGCGCGTTGGTTGGTGACGACGGTGTGCAGGATATGGCAACCCCAGTCATGGGGGCCGAGGACTTCTCCTACATGCTTCAGCACTCGCCTGGCGCGATGATCTTTTTGGGCGTGGCGCCGCCAGGAGTGAACCAACCGGCTCCGAATCACTCCAACCGGATGATGGTGGACGAGGCAGCATTGCATCGCGGCGTTGCCCTGCACGCCCTGCTTGCTCTCGCCGATTAGCGGCTCATCGATGTCTGAGATTAGAGGACCCTCGCAAGCGTCAGTTGTCGTCGGGCCAAACGTTCGTGGCGTCATAGGGTGCGCGCATGCATACCTATGACAAGACGTGCTACCTTGGTTGGCGGGTTCCCGTTGCCCGCGACCGACACCGGCGAGCCGGGATCACGTAATTAGGACTTACCTGCTGGCCCTTGGGCGACGACCTCGCGGATCGTTGCGGCGTCCGGGCCGAAGGCTCCGAAGGCCTCGAGGATCCACGTGACGCCGTGTGTTTTCAGTTGACCGGCCTCGGCCTGGGGATCACTGGAGCCCGACATCGCATACCGGACGACGAGGTCAAGGTCCTCGCCGGCAGGTCCAAGCGACGCACGGATCGTCGATAGGTCATCGAGTTGGGGCATCACCGGTGGTTCTGGGGTATGAAAGATCGGAAAATAGCCTTGAAAACGAGCTGCTCTGGTCAATGGTTTGCGGTTCGGCCAACGGCCAGCTACCCAGATAGGGACCGGTTGTTGCAGGGGCCGAGGAAGAAATGCTGGAGCATGCACCCGGTAGGCGGTACCGTCAAAGTCCACCGGCTCGCCGGTGGCAAACCTTTGGAGCAACTCGAGCGATTCGTCGAGTTGTTGCGCACGCTCCTTTGGGTCGACACGTTCGTTGAAGGCACTGAACTCATGCCATCCGTCATCCCCGAGCCCAACTCCAACGACGAGCCTCCCACCAGAGAGGATGTCGAGCGTCGCGATCTGACGTGCAACGACCCAGGGTCGCCGTCGTGCAAGTGGGGTTACCATGGCTCCAATGCGGAGCCGACTCGTTGCGTTGGCAATTGCCGCCATCGTGATCCAGGGGTCGCCAACGGCGAAACCGGGTTCACTGAGCATGTGATCCCACAGGAAGATGCCATCCCAGCCGGCCTGCTCAGCGGTGACGGCGAGCTCGACAACGGCCCGAGGGTCAGCAAACTCATGAAACGGTGGAAGGAAGATTCCAAACTGCACCCTTAACTCCTTGTCTGTGGCAAGCCACTACAGCACTGATAACGATTGACGACGAACACCCGAGTTGCGCTCTTGCGCTCCAGCGATCGATAACCGAGTCGATCAGCCATGATTGGAGTTGCACCAAGTTGTGACGGTTGGTGATGTGGGCATCGATGAGCGCTGCGATCGGGTCGGGCTCGTGAACCGGCCGTTGATGGCGGCCGGGACGTGGGCCAGCGGTCGGAATCGATCGATGGTGTCGTGTCGATTACACGGTCGATTACACGGCCGACTGACGGTTGGATCTGGATCCATGACCGTGGTTGTTGTGAGTCACGCCGTGTGATGGCCACGACAGAGTACGACTGAGCATGGTCGGCCCCGTTGGCGGTCGCGGTTGATCGCTTGCATAACGGCAAGGTCTTGGGTACTCGCATCGATTCAGAACCTAGGCAGAGGTGCCCAGCGATAGTGTGGTCCGGCGGTAGAGACAGGTATCACAGCTGGTGCGGACGTGTTCTCCGGATGCCTCGCGAATGCGCAGCCACAGGGCATCCAGCACCAAGGGGTCAGGTCCGAGTTCAGCGCTGACGGTAATGCGATGGCCGGTGTCGGCTCCCCAGCGAAGAGCCTCTTGAGCGATCCGATCGAGCAGCACGCCGTGGAAAAGGAAGTATGGTGCAACCACGATGTGATGAGCACCGAGCTTGACGAGCTGTTCGAGCCCCGCCGTGACGGTCGGCGGCGCGAGCGAGATGAAGGCGGTCTGGGTAATTGGGTAGTCTCTGGTCTCGGCAATCAGTCGTGTTATAGCATGGAGTTCGGCGTTCGCGGTGGCATCAGTTGATCCGCGGCCGACGACCAAGATGCCATCGGCGTCATCGGAGACGACATTGATGCGTTGGTTGAAGCAGTCCAGGAGTTCGTTGTTGGTTCCAAGATCCGAGGCGAGATGGACGCTGATGTTGGGCCAGTTTGCTCGCACGTGACGCGCCAACTCGGCGGCGTCATCTTTCAGGTGTCCGGCCGGTAACAGAATGACCGGTGCAATGATGAGTTCGTTGATGCCGCTGCGCGCCAGCTCGTCAACGGCCTCAAACATCGACGGTTGGGCGAGCTCGATAAACCCACCCTGCACCTGGCCGTCGAAGCGTTGACGTGCGAGATCCACCAGTTCAAGGAATTGGGCCTGTCCGCGTGGGGATTTCGTCCCGTGACCCATCAACATCAATCCGTTAGTGTTCAAGTCGATACTCCCCTCTTGCGATGCGCACGAGCGCGTTCACTGTGGCAGAGGCCATCGGTGACCCTCCGCGCCTCGAAACCGAGGTGATCGAAGGGATCGTCGATTGACGCAAGGCGGCCTTGGACTCAACCGCATCGACAAAACCGACCGGCATGCCGATGACTGCGAGTGGGGTCACTGCTGATGTCAGGGCGAGCACCGCCCGCAATGCCGTGGGTGCGGAGCCGATGGCGATCAGCGGGTTACGGCCTACGTTGGCCTCGAGCAGTGCTCTCATGCCTCGGTAGGATCGTGTCTGGGTGACACCGGGTGCTGAGCTGGTAACAGGTTGACCCTCGGTGGCGCTGGCGGCATCGATGGCGATCAATGGCTCAAGGCTGGGGATGCCGGCAGCGACCATGCGGACGTCCACGATGATGGGTACCTGGTGGCGCAGTCCCCAAATCGAGCGCTCGATCGCCTCCTCGTCGATCACCAGATCGTTGATGATCGTGATGTCTCCAGTGGCGTGGATGATGCGCGCCGCGACTTCGGCAGCTTCGGGTCCGAGGTGTCCAAAGTCGACCTCGCGCTGGATGCGAGCGAAACTCTCGAGTTCGATCGGTGATACGCTCATCGAGGTTCGCCCGTAGTCGGTAATGCCCGATGCTTGTCGGTGGGGGAGTCGAGAACAACGATGGCGCCAACCGGACAGATCTCGACACAGTCACGATGGTCGCCACATCGATCACTCATCCACAGTGGGGTGTTGGGATGCGGGCGCAGGGCGTGGGTGGGGCAGGTGCTGATGCAGGCGCCACAGCCGGTGCAGGTAACGTCGATCGTGATCATCGCTGGGCCTCATAACCTCGCGGGGTGTAGAGATAGCCGTGGTTGCTCGTTGAGTTGGTGGCACCGACGATCACTATCGTCTCCATATCAACGGTCTCGATATCGAGCTCTTCGAGGGTGCTCACAACACTGCGTGCCCCTTGTCGCTCGACCCGCGATGCGATCAACACCGGTGTGTGAGGGCCACGATACTGCCCGATGATGGCGAGAGCCTTTTCGAGCTGCCAGGTGCGTTGTTGCGAGCGAGGGTTATACAAGGCGATGACAAAATCGGCCTGTGCGGCAGCCTCTACCCGAGCCTCGATGGCGCTCCAGGGTGTGAGGAGGTCAGATAGTGAGATCATCGCGTGATCGTGGCCGACGATCGCACCGGTGGTCGCTGATGCCGCATAGGCAGCCGTGACCCCGGGGATCATGTGGACATCGAGGTCGTTGCTGAGGCGTTCGATCACCAGCTGTGCCATGGCGTAAACCGCTGGGTCCCCCGAGGTGACGAGGGCTACGCGGTTACCACGGTTGGCGAGTTCGATGGCGTCGAGAACACGTTCGACTTCGCGGCCGATGGGGTAGGCCTTGACAATCTGGCCACGCTCCACCACCGGCTCAATCAACTCGAGATAGCGACGAAAACCGATGAGGTACTGCGCTCGGCGTATGGCCCCAAGGGCTCTGGGTGTCAACAGATCGAGTGAGCCGGGGCCAATGCCGACGACCCAAAGCGATCCTCGAATCCGATGTCGCCGGGCGATCGCCACGGTTGCTTTAGCACTCTTGGTCTTTGCGACGATGAGTTCTGCATCGGCTCCGCTTGCGAGGAGGGCCGCCGCCTCTGCCACCGAATGCGTCCCGACGCTCTCGTGGACGATGGCGGACGGGTTTGGGGCTGCGATTGCATCGAGCTCCTCGGCGCTAAAGCCAATGAGCTCTCGTTTGAGCGAGCGAAGAGCCGGATGATCGAGCCTGGTTCTGATCGTGGCCACACGGTCGATGGCTGCTGGATCGAGGCCGGCCTGGCCCATGGTGGTGTCGATAAGATCGTTGATCTCGTCGGCGGTCACGTCGCTTGAGCAGCCTACGCCAACGGTCAGGGTGGGGAGCACGCCGCGCACGTCTCCGAGGTCACCATCGTCGATGCGGTCACTGACGACCAGGTTGATGGGGTTTGGCCCTTCGGTTGCCAGCGCCGAAACGGCGTCAGGCAACTCCAGCGCCGTTGGATTGAGCATCGTCAACCCCGATCCTCGATTCAGCTGAGCCTGGATCGAGGCAGCGATCCGCCCCATGATGATCGACGGTGCCTGATCGAGGGCGACCACGTCGTTGGTCCTCGAGGCGGTGGTGATGACTGCAGTGGCGCCGAGATAGTGGGCCACAAGGTTGGCAAGCCCCTCGCCGCCATGATGAGCACCGGCGAGGACGGTTGCGAAGTTCGCCCCCTCGTCGACGGCGACGACGGCTGGGTCATCGTGTTTGTTGGTGAGGGTCTCGGTGAGCGCACGCACCACGATCGGGTAGGCCGCCACGACGACCACCGCCCGATGTGTCGTGAGGGCCTCGACAAGGTCGGCGAACTTAGCCCATTGATGCACCCGAAAGCCCAGATACTCAGCGAGGCCGTGTGGCGCGCTGTTGAGCGCGATCACGATGCCGTCGGCGATCGGCTCATTGGACGAGTTATCCGTTGGACCGTTGGTGCGAGGAGTGGCGCTCATGCGCGCCACGCCAGATAGATCGGCGTTTGGGGCACGAGCCGAGTGCCATCCGCTCCAAGAGGTGTTCCGTGTGCAACCTGAATCACCGAGAGATTGCCCAGCAAGCGCTCGGCGGCTGAACCACGATGGACATCGGCATAGCTCGCCACGATGGGGGCGTGTTCGTCGATGAGACCAAGCGCATGATGGAGTGCCGAGAGTCCGCCTCCTCCTACGATGGCGGCGTCATAGCTGGCGGTGATTGCTTCTACTGGTTGGTCCAACACTGTGGTGCAATAGCCTAATGTCTTCGCATTCCGGCGGGCCATCGCTGCCCGATTTGGTCGTGGTTCGAGCTGAGTTAGGTGCAGGTCAGGGCGTAGCCGAAGGAGTGTGAGACCAACGACGCCGCTGCCAGCACCCACCTCGAGAATGTTTGCGCCAAAAGGTAGACGATCGGGGTCGAGTCTGGCGATGAGTGCCAATCGAACCTCGAGCTTGGTGAAGTTTGACCCGTCGGTGACGAATTGGTCATCGCGGAAGATGCTACTGCTAGGTGCTCCCCAGACGACGGTAGGGGTGAGCGATGTGGCCTTGCGTTCGATGAACACGACGGATCCGGCACAGGTCGTGAAGCATCGAGCTTGGTCGAGGCTGAGTGAGGAGATGGTCTCGTGCTCGGTGGCTAGGTCACTGGCGATGGTGATGTTGAGTGCATCGTCATCAAATGACGGATCCATGAAGAGCTCGGCGAGACTCGTGTTTGGGGGGGTGAGGATCGCCACGGCTTGCGTATGGTGGTTACTGAGTGCCAGTTTGGCCTGTGCCAGGGCGGCGTGATGATCACGACCGACAAGGGAGACGATCTCAACGTCGTCCCAGGGTCGACCAAGGCGTGCCGCCAACATGGCGATGGAGCTTGGACCAGGCAGGATCTTGAGTTCGATCTCGCCTAGTTGGCGTCGCAAGACCTTGGTGATCCCGAAGAAGTTTGGATCACCACTCGCGACGACCGTGCAGTCGCCTACGTGTTCGCCAATGGCCTTGATGGTCGTGGCAAACGGTGACGTGAAGTCGATGATGGTCGCCTTGGGGGCGAGCACTGCGAGCGTTTGGCGAAGTTCTTGACGCGCAAAGATTGTTCTCGATGCCGCCAGGGCTTCGAGCTGTTGGTTGGTCAGGGTGCTCGGTTGGTTCCCGAGCCAGCCCACAATGGTGATCACGGGGTCAGTCTATGGTTCGCGACCACGAGCAGGGAGTCGAAGTCGACCATCATGACTTCGACGGGGATCCGTCGCCCAATGGTCTCAAAACAGGTCTTTGCAGCCTGTCGTGTCAATTCGGCCAGTGGACGTAGATCGCCTTCGGCGACGCAGCGTTCGTAGAAGTGGCGGGCGGTGGTCGTTTCGGTTGCGGCCGCAACGAGCGTGGCACTGGCCTTGACCGACTCGGCTGCGGCCGCGAGCACTGAGGTGTCAACGTGTGCTCGGTGAAAGTGGGTCATTAGCAGTCCCTGAGCGAGCTTGGCGACCTTACCGACCATTCCGATCCAGGTGATCATCTCGGGATCGGTCGAGGCGGCGCGCTTGAGAGCGACGCCACTGTAGTCACCGACCTCGACGATGGCGACAGGATCGAGGTTTGGAAAGAGGTTGAAGGCCGCGGTTTCGGTTCGCGAGCCCGTGACAAGGACGATATGGGTCGCTCCGTTGGCGGCGGCGACATCGATCTGTTGGACGATACTGGCTCGATAGGCCGCGGTGGAGAACGGCTTCACGATGCCCGTGGTGCCGAGAATCGAGATCCCCCCCAGGATGCCGAGTCGGTCGTTGGTGGTCGCGCGAGCCATCTCCTCACCGCCGGGCACCGAGATCACCACCGACAGCCCTCGCTCGGTCACTTCCCGGACGGCCTCGGTGATCATCCGTCGGGGGACCGGGTTGATCGCAGCCTCGCCGACGGGCAGGCCGAGGCCGGCCTTGGTGACGATGCCCACCCCCTCCCCGCCGCTGATCACGACATCGTCGCCATCGATCAGCGTTGCGGCGGCACTTACGTGGGCCCCATCCGTGCAGTCTGGATCATCGCCAGCATCCTTGATGACGACCGCACGCCCCGACTCGTCGCGCTGTACTGCAAACTCAACCCGTTGCCCTTTGGGAAGCGTGATGGCGACCACATCAGGGGTAGTGCCGGTGACACAGGCGATGGCCGCGGCCTTTGCAGCCGCTGCCGCACAGGCACCTGTGGTGTAGCCAGAGCGGAGGCGCTCATTCACATTAGCGAACCGATCGATTGGCGCGTCGCTTGGCACGGCCACTGGTCGTGCCTGGATTGGACCGGGAGCGGAAGCGATGCGAGAAGGTCGGTGAATACAGGTGAGAGCGTTGGATATTCGTCGCGGTGAGGACATCGCCGACCAGGACAAGCAGGGTCCTCTTGGCGCCGAGCTCGTTGACGGTGGCGACGAGTTCGCCGATGGTCGTCATCGCTACCTGCTCGTCAGGCCACGTGGCTCGCACGACCACGGCACACGGCGTCGTTGTATCAAAGCGGGAGCCATCGGCGAGCAGTTCGTCGACGATGCGCTGGGGGTGGGCACCCGAGAGCAACACCGCAATGGTGCCGCCGAGCTGGGCATAACGGGCGAGTGACTCACTCTCGGGCATCGACTGAGAGGTGCGACGAGCGACGCGAGTGGTCACGACCGATTGGGCGACCTCAGGAATCGTCAGCTCACGCCCGACAGCGGCAGCCGCGGCCGATATCGACGTCACACCTGGCACGATCTCGAATGGTCGATGACTGGCTTCGCACCAACTGATCTGCTCTTGGATGGCTCCATAGATCGAAGGGTCTCCCGAATGGAGGCGAACGATGCGCCGATCGGGGTTGGCTTCGAAGACCTCAAGGACGTCCTCGAGTGTCATCTCGGCGGAGTCCATGCAGACACCGTTGGTCCAGGCGAGCATCTCTTCGGGGATGAGCGACGAAGCCCAGATAACGATATCGGCATCACGAAGACGAGTCTGACCGCGGAGAGTAATAAGGTCCGGCGCGCCGGGGCCTGCTCCGACAAAGCTGATGCATTCCATGGGATCATCCTACCGGCGTGGTGCACGATTGGCGTGGAAGCTGGGCTAACGATCGACGATTGAGCGTGCTGCACGTTGCACAAGGGAGTGCGCAAGGTTCACATCGGCCCCAAGGTGCCAGTGGAGATAAGAAGAGATCATCGATTGATTCGCAAACCCTGCCCTCCACGTGCGTCGGGCGGTGCGCAGGCTGAGGCCCTGGCCGGCCTCATCGGAACGGGCCTCATCGGAACGGGCCTCATCGGAACGGGCATAGTGAAACTCATGCGCCGGCAGCTCTGGTCGGTTGGCGAGCGAGAGAGGTGATGCCTGTGGTATGAGAACCTGGCGGTATCCAAGGCTCAGTTTGGTCGAGATCGTCGATTCCAGGGGAAGAACGCCCACCATTGGCCTGCCATTGAGGCTTTGGCCAAGGAGGAGATGCCCGCCGCACTCAGCGATGATCGGTACTCCCATGTCGACGGCGCGACGGAGGGCAACATGCAGTTGTTGATTGGCACAGAGCTCATCAAGGTAGTGTTCCGGGTAGCCCCCATGCAGCCAGATCAACCCTGTCTTGGGAGGGATGGAGGCAACGAGTGGATCAAAGCCGACGACGTCGCCGCCGGCCTCACGGAGTAGGTCGAGGTTTTCAGGGTAGATAAAGCTCGCCGCTGGGCCCATCGAGTAGGCGATGACTGGCCGCGTTGACAACGGGGCTTGGGTGGCCGCAGGCAACGAGGGGCTTTGTGTAACAATGCGTTCTGCTCGCGCGATCATCGGCTCGAGTTCGACGGCGGTGCGAATCACCTCGCCGAGGGTGTCCACCCATCGACGGGTCTCGGCTGGGTCCTCTTCGGCGGTTCGCAAACCAAGATGACGAGAGTGCCGGGTGGGGAGCTCACCGTTACGGATGACCCCGAACACTTCAAGCCCGATGCTAGCCATCGCCTGACGGATCAATGCCTCATGCGTGGTGCTCTTAATGTTGTTGAGAATTACGCCAGCGATCCTGAGGTCGGGGTCGAGTGAGCTATAGCCAAGTGCGATTGCTGCAGCCGACTGTGAGAGATGGGCACAGTCGATGACGAGGATCACCGGGAGGTTGGTCAGTCGCGCGACGTGTGCCGTCGATCCCCATGACGTCGAGGTCCCCGGGGCCGAGGAATCTTCCTCAAGGTCAGGAAGGTCGGTGCCGTCAAAAAGTCCCATGACCCCTTCGATGATCACGAGATCGACATCTCGGGCGGCACGAGCAAGGCTGGCGGCGACACCGGCCCCCCCAGTGAAAACCGGATCGAGGTTGTAACTTGGCCGCCGCGTGGCGACCTCGTGGAGATGGGGGTCGATGTAGTCGGGCCCGACCTTGGCGGCACCGACACGCAGTCTGGCGCCAAGCGCTTTGAGGAGTCCAAGGGTGATCGAGGTTTTGCCGACCCCCGATGCCGTTCCGGCGATGATCAGCCCTCGCGCGCTCAGTATTCGATCCCCTTCTTTGCCTTGATCCCCTGGTCGTAGGCGTGCTTGATCTTGCGCATCTCCGTCACCGTATCGGCGACCTCAATCAAGCCTGGAGTCGCACCGCGACCGGTGATGACGATATTGGTGCGTGTCGGTCGCTCGCGCAGGGTGTCGATGACCGCCTTTTCGTCGATCCAGCCGTAGGTGATGGCATAGGTGAGCTCGTCGAGGATAACGAGATCGTACTCGTCGGAATCGATCTTGGTCTTGGCGAGATTCCAGGCCTCCTGTCCGAGGTGTGCCGTGGTCTCGAGGTCGTCAGACTCCCAGGTAAAGCCGTCGCCAAGCGTGTGAAATTCGATGCCAAGCTGGTCGGCGAGCTTTCGTTCACCGGTTTTCCACTTGCCACCCTTGACGAACTGAATGACGACGACGTGCCAACCCCGGGCCCAGCCACGGCTCATGACCCCGAAGGCCGCCGACGACTTGCCTTTGCCTTCTCCAGTGTTGACCAATAACCGCGAACTTCGTTCCATGCCTTCTCAGCCTAGGACCGCCTGGCAGTCGGCTGGTACGTCCCGGCGCCTGGCGGGATGCTTATCCTTGGCCGACGATGGTGCCACGCACCTCACCAAGACTGAGGCGGTTCCCACGAAGCGATGGTGCGCTGGCTCGGATGGTGACGGTGTCGCCATCGTCCAAGAAGCCTCGGGTGCTGTGATCGGACAGGGTCAGTGGCTGACTCCCTCCATTGGTGAGCTCGATGAGGGATCCATATTGGTTGGGATGTTCTCCGGACACCGTTCCAGATGCGAAGAGATCACCGACGCGAACGTCGGCGCCGTTGACGGTCTGGTGAGCGAGCTGCTGTCCGGGTGTCCAGTACGTCGTGGCAAAGGGAGGGTGAGAGATCAACGTGTCGTTGAGCTCGACCTCTAGCTCGATCGCCAGATTCCAGGGGTCGGTGTCAACCAGGTAGTCCGCCGGGATGGGATCCTGGGTCACCGGCGTGGTTCTCGCACTGGTCAACGCCTCAAGCGGTGTAACCCAGGCACTGATGCTGGTGAGAAAGGATTTGCCGAGAAACGGGCCGAGCGGTTGATACTCAAAGCTCTGGATGTCGCGAGCACTCCAGTCGTTGACGAGCACGACGCCGGCGACGTAGTCGAAGAACTCCTCGGTTTTGACCGCTGTTCCAAGCGTTGATGTCCTCCCAACCACAAATCCGACTTCGGCCTCGATGTCGAGGCGTAGTGAGGGCCCAAAGACACACTTGTTATCGACGATGCGTAGCCCAAAAGGTCTTCTGACCGGGGTGTCACTGACCACTACGGTTGAGCTACGTCCGTGGTAGCCGATTGGGAGGTGACGCCAGTTTGGGGTCAGGGGATCGCCATTGGGTCGAAAGAGTCGCCCAAGGTTGGTGGCGTGCTGGAGCGATGAATAGAAGTCAACGTAATTCTTACAGTCGATCGGGAGCAATAACGTCACCTCGTCGATGGACCGGAACGCAGGGCCGAGGCGATCTTCGATGACCGTTTGTGTAGCCAGTGTGCTGATACGGTCACGAAGTCGCGCCATCGCTTCATGTCCCGTGGCAAAAAGGGCATTGAGCGAGTTGGCATGCCAGGGGTCGTCGGTGCGATCGGTCGGATGCGCGGTGGTGGTGTCGGTCAAGCCGAGGTTGACCCCAAGGTCCCCAAGTGCTGCCAAATCGATGACGGTATCGCCGACGCGGGTGACGACGTGACCAGCTTGATTGTCCGTGCCACCCATGATGGCGAGTGGCAGATGATCGAGTCCATACCCGGTCTGGTCGTGTGTATTGATGTCAAGGTGCATAGACCGTTAGCCTAGCGAATGGGCGAATTCGTGGTTTGAGGATCATCACTGGTTCGCGCTACGATGGAGTCGCCGAGAGGAGGTCACGAATGCCGTTCTATACCCGTTTGGGAGAGATTCCGCGCAAGCGTCACCAAGTGACCCGCACTGGAGAGAGTAACCTCATCAACGAAGAACTCATGGGCAAGGAGGGGTTTGCGGCGGAGTCTGCCCTGCTCTATCACCGTACGATGCCGACAGCGATCGTCGATGCGGAGACGCTGATCGACGGTGATGCGGCACTGAGCCCCAATACGCCGCTTCTGCCACGGCATTTTGTAACACCCAAGCTGACCAGTCAGTCGACGACCGACCCCCTCGGGCGCCATCTTCTGCTTGGCAACCATGACGTTCGTCTCTCTTATGCCATGCTTGACGCGGCTACCAGGCTTTATCGCAACGCTGTCGGCGATGAATGCCATTTTGTCCAGGCTGGGAGTGGCTCCGTGGAGACGGTCTTTGGCCTGTTAGAGATCCATGAAAAGGACTACATCGTGATCCCGGCCTCGTGTACCTATCGGGTGATTCCGGCTCCCGGTCAACGGCTTGAGCTGCTCGTGATCGAGGCACGCGGTCATATCGAATTCCCGGCCCGATATCTCTCAAAGCGTGGTCAGCTACTTGAATCAGCCCCGTTTTCAGAGCGTGACCTTCGAACGCCGAGCGAGTTGTGCATCGTAGAGGAGACCGATGTCGAGGTGCTGGTAAAGACCAGGGCTGCCATGACTCGCTATGTCTATGCTCACCATCCCTTTGATGTGATTGGCTGGGACGGCTGCCTCTATCCCTTCGTCTTTAACATGAGTGACTTCGAGCCAATCGTCAAGCGATTCCATGCTCCGCCGCCCGTGCATCAGACCTTCGAAGGGCCAGGCTTTGTCGTCTGTAGCTTCGCACCACGCCCCTTCGATTTCGATCCGACGAGCGTCCCCGTTCCCTACAATCATGCCAATGTCGATAGCGATGAGGTGCTGTTCTATGTCGACGGCGATTTCATGTCGCGTAAAGGATCCGGCATTGAGGCCGGATCGATCTCTTTGCATCCGGCTGGATTCATCCATGGACCACAGCCCGGATCGGTCGAGGCGGCCCTGGGTAAACCAGGCACGAAAGAATGGGCGGTCATGGTTGATACCTTCGCACCGCTCGAACTCGGAACGGCGGCGAGTGCGATCGAGGATCCCAACTACCCCTGGTCCTGGTCCAAACGGCACAACGACACCGCCCTTGAGGGTTCATGATGGTCACGTACGTGGGTACTTCGCAGGTCATCGATCGTCTCGGGCAGCCAGGCAAGTCGGCAAGGCAGCTGGACCGGCTAGCTCGTCCAAGCGAGCGGACGTCGCCTCGTCGATCGCCCAACGTTGCATTGCGTAATCGTCAGTCGTCAAGTGAGAAGCTAGAAGAAGGAGTGTCCGTTGACAAAGAAGCCATTTGCATCATCGGCTGATCTCAGTCCGAAACAGGAGCGTTTTGAGACGATTGCCCCAGGGGTTTTTGCCATGAGCGCCGAAGGAGACCCGAACGTCGGCGCCATCGAGGGGGAGGACTTTCTCATCTGCATCGAGGCGCGTGCGACTCCGGTCGCGGCCCGACGATGGCTGAGCCGCCTGCGTGAGGAGAGCACCAAGCCGGTTCGCTACCTTGTGCTGTCTCACTATCACGCGGTGAGGGTGCTTGGAGCCTCCGCCTTCGAAGCGGATGCGATCGTCGCACATCAAAATACTGCTGAGCTCATCGAGGAGCGGGGTCAACAAGACTGGGAGAGCGAGTACGGCCGTATGCCTCGCCTGTTCGAGGAGCCTGATTCGATCCCAGGGTTAACCCACCCGACGTTGACGTTCGCTGATCGACTGCATATCGAGTTGGGGGGTGATCGGGGACATGTCGAGCTTTCGTATCTCGGCCGAGGCCACACCCGAGGCGATATTGTCGTTTGGCATCCTAAGAGTCAGACACTCTTTGCCGGTGACCTCGTTGAGGCGGAGGCGGCGCTCTACACCGGCGATGCTTACCATCGAGAGTGGGCGACGACGACACTTGACCGTATCGCCAGCCTTGGAGCACAACACCTGATTGGCGGGAGAGGCAAAGTTGTCCACGGAGCGGACCAAGTCAAGGCCGCAATTGAGCAGTCGCGCGGCTTCCTCAGGACTTTGATCGATGAGACGCAGAAGGTAATCGACCACGGTGGAAACCTCAAGGAGGCCTTCACCGCCTGCTACCAAGCGCTGAATCCTGTCTATGGACAGTGGCCTATCTTCGAACACACGGTTCCCTTCGATGTTGCCCGCGTCTTCGATGAGCTCAACGGTGTCGAGCATCCGGTGATCTGGACCGGATCAAGGGATCGCGAGATATGGGATCAGCTCCAAGACTAACGCCGGACGTCGTCGTCATTGGTGGAGGTCCGGTTGGACAGACGGCGGCGCTACTGTGCGCTCAGTGGGGATTGCGGGTTCTCGTTCTCGAGGCCCAGATGCATCGGGACCGCACCGGTTCACGGGCTATCTGTCAACAACGGGAGGTGCTCGATACCTGGGATGCTATTGGGGCCGGAGTACTCATCGATCGTGGGATTACCTGGTCGACGGGGCGTACCTACTACCGAGACCAGGAGATCTTCTCGGTCGAGCTCAAGGATCGCGGCTCCTCGCTGCTTCCGCCGTTCGTCAACATCTCCCAGTCTGAGGTTGAACAGACGTTGCTTGGGCTCATCGAGCGCAATCCGCTCATCGAGGTTGAGTATGGGGCGGTGGTGACACGACTGCAAAGCGATGCAGACGAGGTTGTCCTTGAAGTCGCGACCTCACGTGGGGTGCGACAGGTGAAGAGTCGGTTTTCGATCGCCTGCTGTGGTCTACATTCTGAAGATTTACGCGCTCAACTTGATATTGACTTCCCAGGACAGTCGTTTGATGACCTGTTCTTGATCTGTGACATCAAGGCGGATCTGCCTTCCCAGAGGGGCGAGCGTCGCTTTCATTTCGATCCAAGCTGGAACCCGGGGCGACAGGTGCTCATTCATGAGCAGCCTGATAGCGTCTGGAGGATCGATTGGCAGGTGCCGGAGGGGTTTGACCTTGCCCAGGAGGAGGCCTCCGGGGGGTTGGCGGCGCGTATCCACGAGATCGTTGGAGACCAACCTTATGAACTCGTTTGGCGATCGGTCTATCGCTTTCAAGGGCGCGTCGCAAGCCGCTTTCGTCACGGGTCAATCTTCCTGGCGGGAGACTTTGCTCACGTCTTTGCCCCCTTTGGCGCCCGAGGGCTCAATAGCGGTGTCCATGATGTTGAGAACCTCGTTTGGAAGCTGGCGATGGTTGCGCGTGGCTTGGCCGATCGGCGCCTTTTAGACACGTACGAGGTGGAACGGCGCGCCGCTGCACTCGAGAATCTCGAAGTGACGTCGGCCACGATGCGATTCTTGGTTCCTCAGACAGCGGAGGACCAACGGCGCAGGATCCATTTGCTCGAAAGTGCGGCACGGGGGTCAAGTGCCGCCATTGCCGCGGTCGACTCGGGGCGACTCTACGAACCCTATTGGTATGTCGACTCCCCACTCACGACACCAGCACCTGAGCGTGCTTTCGGTGGTCGACCGAGTCGCGGCGAGCCCGTTGACCCGGTGCCAGGCACCATTTTGCCTGACCAACCGCTCGGGAACGGTTGCGATGGCGGCCAACGCTACAAGCGCTTGCGCCAGCTCGTTCACCGGGGCTTGACGGTGCTGACTGATGAGCCGTTGTTGGTTCGGGTCCCGAAGGAGTTGCCGGTCAGCGTTCTAGATCTGGCCGCCTTGGACCCGGAGCGTTCGCTTCGACGGGCTCTGGACCTTGGCGCGCAACCGGCGCATCTGGTAATCAGGCCCGATGGACACCTTGCTGCCATCATCGAGGGCGATCCTGATGGCGTGACCCCTGCCTTGGGGCGGGCACTTGCGAATCTGGCGTAGCGGCTCATCGTTCTGGTTGCCATGTCCCATACCAGGACATGGGTGGCAGATAGCTATCGTTCATTGCTGCGCTGATGGGTGTCGTCAGCTGCCGGGCTCCCAGATAGCTTCATCGTGAGCAAAGACGATCCGCCGGGGATCAAAGCCATTGAGGAGATCGAGCCAATCAGCACTGGGTGCGAGCTGGCGACCCTCTAGATCCTTGACGGTGCGCGCGAGGTGCTGTCTGCCAAACTCTGTCGCAGTGTCGGTCGCCTGCCCAGCCACGATGAGAGTGCCATCGGTGCATTCAACGACAAGCGACTGATGTCCCGGACTATGTCCTGGTGTTGGAACCAGCGTCAGACCAGGAGCGATCGATGTTATTCCATCGATGAGTTCGTAATGTGCTGTTGGGAAGTCGACCAGTTCGCTCATGGTGTAGTTTGGACCGCGTGCAATGCGAAGCTCGCTTTCTTGCACGAGGATCGTACGGTCGCAAAAGTCAGCGTTGTGGCCACAGTGATCGAAGTGGAGGTGGCTATTGGCTATCAGGTCGACCATTGCGGGTTGAGCTCTCACCTGTGCCAATGCCGACGATAGGTCAATGCGCCGCGGCTGGTAATGGGCCTCGGTCTCAGGGTCCACCGCTCCAATACCAGTGTCAAAGAGCAGCGTAACCTCTGGATGCGTCACCAGATAGGCATACACCGGCTCGACGTTTGGTACATGCGTGAGCGTCTCTTCGGCTGGACGAACGAAGAAGCCAAAGTTGATGCGATGGACATCAAGCTGACAAAGTCGTTTGGTCATGGATGGATACCCTACCTGTTGCTATGGTGTAGTATCACCGGCCGCGATTCCAAAGGGACGATGCCTTCACGTGGGTGGGCTACTAGTTGTCAAGGGCTTGTCGATGACAGAAGACATCCACGAGGTGACGAGAGGACATGCACCGTTGCGCTGCTACCCTCAAGGTGGGACGGTTAATGGCAGTTGCTGGCCGCTGATTGGTTGCAGTTGCGAGACTGGGAGGTGAGGGTTTGGAGCTCGTCACGAGTGAGGTGGCTCAGGAGCGTTTGCAAGCCGTAGCCAAGACGTCGCCACGGGTGGTTGTCAGTGGCAATTTCGCCACCCCGATGACCTTGCTCAATGCTTTTGACGCCGTGGTGCCTGCCTACCGTCTGTTTATCCTGAATCCACATGGCGCGATTCCAACTCGGGAGGGTGTCACATACGAGAGTCCATTCTTGGGCCCAGCGATACGAGATCGCCCTCGACAGCTGGAATATCTACCGATGCGCCTATCCCTCGTGCCATCGCTCCTTGCTTCGGTGAGGAAGCCCGATGTTGTCTTGATCCATGTTTCAAGGCAGCGGGGAGACCACGTTTCGCTGGGTACCGAGGTCAATATCTTGCCTGGGGCGATTGAACAGACGCGACGCAACGGAGGCCTTGTGGTTGCACAGATCAATGACTTGATGCCCTATACCTACGGCGATAGTGAGCTCTCTGTTGACCAGATCGATTTTGCCATCAGCGCCGACGAGCCGCTGCAAAGCCCATCCGCGTTGGATCCTGACCAAGGGATTGCGACCACCATCGCCGGCCTGGTCACCGAACTCATCGAGGATGGAGCCACCTTGCAGCTCGGGATTGGTGCGATTCCCAATGCTGTCGCTGCGCAGCTGACGAAACGACGTCAACTTCGTATCTGGTCGGAGATGATCAGCGACGGTGTCTTGAACCTGGAGCGGGTCGGTGCGCTGGATGTTGATCATGCCCTCGTCGCATCGTTTCTGTTCGGGTCGAGCGAACTCTATGCCTGGTGCGACTCGAATCCTCGACTACGCCTGGTCCGCACCGAGATCGTCAACGATCCCTCGAACATTGCGCAACAACCAGCCATGACGGCCATCAATTCTGCGATCCAAGTCGATCTGTTTGGTCAGGCGAATGCGAACTTCGTAAACAGCCGCTTTTACTCTGGCATTGGTGGACAGGCTGATTTTACCGTCGGATCGCTCCACGCTATCGGGGGGCACTCGATTATCGCGTTGCCATCTTGGCACGATAAGAGTGCCAGCTCAACGGTTCTTGAACGGCTCGATGGACCAGTGACGTCCTTTCAGCACTCCGCCATCGTCTCTGAACAGGGTGTTGCCATGCTCTTTGGCCGATCCTCTGGTGATCAGGCCACAGCTATTTGCAACAACGTCGCTCACCCCAAGGTCCGTGACCAACTCAGTGAGGCGCTACGGTCCCTGCAATAGGCCAGCCATGCGGAGCCTTCGAGGTGTTGTGTGACCGTGTCTCAAGGTCGTGATCAGGGCGGCGGGGTTTGCCTACCAACCACCGAGGCGTTCATAGATGTCCATAGCTGAGGAGTCGGCTGGCGGTGCGGCCAACTCGATGCGATAGGTACGTTGACCGTTGTCAACGACTGCTGGTCTCAGACTCGTGCCGTCGGAGGCTAGCGAGCGCGCGAGGGTGGGGTAGTGCGTGACGACAATCGTCGTGATGTGGCGTCGTCTCAGATCATCGACTAGAGCGGTCGCGATCGCACAGGCCTCGACCTCGTTGGTCGAGCTCAATGGCTCGTTGAGCAATAGAAGAGCCCCCTCTGACAAGGCGTTCACGGTTTGACTGAGGCGAAGCAGTTCGTCATCGAGGCGCCCTCGTTCGAGCTCGCGATCCTCGTCTCGAGGGAAGAAAGTTGACAGAGTCGTGCGCACGTCGGCGCTAAACGCGTCTGCGCAGACGAAGAGCCCAGCTTGCATCATCAGCGTGGCCAGTGCGACGCTCTGGAGCCAGGTGGTCTTGCCTCCCGAGTTGGCTCCACTGATCACAATGTTAGAGCGCGTGCTGGCATCAAGATCATTAGCCACCGGTCGTTGGCCGGTGCGAAGGCTCAGCGTGGGCTCAACCAGGGTCGAGAATGTGAGCCGACCTTCGTTTACGGTGGGCTCTGGAAAGCAGAGTGGGAGATCGAGTGACTGGAGTCGGTGGTGGAGATTGAGGGCTCCAACGAGCCAAGCAAGCTCGCGTCCTAGCCGGACAAAAAAGTCGATGACGACGCCGAGACCCCGAGCCGTTGTGCCGCTGATATCCACCAGCGCCTGATTTCTGAGCTCGCGCAGTGTCTCGCTTCCAGCTTGATCACGCGGAGCGATCTCGATACGGTTGCGATCGCCCCTGGCAAGACGGAGCCGATCCCGCCAGCCGCGACCCTCAAATGGGCCCTCGAGGAGAAGTTGGTGGCTCGTGAGGTTGCCGGCGGCTAAGGTTGCCCTGGCCATCAGCCCGTGTTCGAAGCGCAGCTCCTGGAGTGTGATGTCGAGACGGTCTAAGTACTCCGGTGTGAAGTTGGTGGAGATGGCATCGAGGAGGAGTTTGAGGCCCTTCGATGTGACGGTGGCGTCGGGCTCGGCGACCCTTTGTGCGAGTGACCGGAGATCGGCGATTAGCAGGCTCAAGAGCTCTCGGGAGCGAAGCAGTGCTGAGATGGGTGGTTGGGGCTTCAGGGCATAGGCGGATCGGCGTTCGAGCGCAGCCCCATGGCGTGCGATCGCCTCAAGGTCGCGAATGAGATCCGGATGCTCGAGTGCGTCGCGGACCACCGCTTGTCGCCACCGGATCACGGCGGGGTCAACTGGCGCGTTGACGAAGTAGTGCTGGGCGATTGCCCCAAGGTATGGGTCGCCGGCAGCCATGACCTCGATGAGCGCTCCTACCTCGAGATCAGTGAGTGCTTCATCGTTGGTGAAGCCGGTAGCCCCTTGTTGGGTGTCAGGTGGCGTGAGGAGGTTGACGTCAATCATGATCTGGTGCCTTGATGAGTCCGTAACGTAGGGCGAGCTCGAGCGCGAGGGCCCGTCCTTGCGGGGGGCGTCGCGTAAGCCGGTGGCTTGGTAGGTGCGTTTCCTCGTCGATCATGGCTACCAGCGAGACGACACCGGTCTCGGGCCGGGCGAGTTCGTCGACGAACGTGACGAAGATGCAGCGAAGGTTGCGCTCTTTGCATCGATCGATGAGGAGCCGTCCAAGCTGGGCCGCATCGTCGACGCTCGTGGAGCTAAAGACCTCATTAGCGATGAGCAGGGATTGTTCCTTGGCGAGCTCGAAGAAGGAGCGAACCCGTTGGACTTCGCTTTCTAGGCGTCCTTGATGGCGATCGGTTGCTTCTTGCTCCGAGAAGATGGTGGCGACCAATGGGGCGCGCGTGATCGTGGCAGACCGAGCTCCTACCGGAAGCCCAAGAGCGCCGATGCAATAGAGTTGGCCGATCGAACGGGCATAGGTAGTCTTTCCGCCATCGTTTGGACCAGTCACAACGATGACGGTCTCATCACCGGCGAGCTTGAAGTCGTTCGTGACCGGCGTTGTGTTGGAGCTCACAAGGTCATTGGCGAGCGCCAGATCGTAGACCTCCTTGGCCAGTTGGGCTCCTGGTGTGTCGCTCACAGTCGGAATTGTCCAGGGGAGCCCTTGTGCTTTGAACGCCAGGAGCTCCTCGATCCAGGCGAGGTAGAAGGCGAGCTCACGCTCGATGCTTGGAATCCAAGGGGTGATGAAGTGCTCATGGGCGTTGGTGAAGGTCGCGAGCTTCGAGAATTGCTGAGGGAACAGGTGTGAGACGATGACCAGGATTTGGTCGTCGATGTGGGTGCTGGAGCGCCGCCGTAGCTGCGGCGCTGGTTCGGAATTATTGGAGTCACCAAAACGAGCAAACAGCTCTAGGAGGTGGTCGCGATATCTTGTGTCAGCGGACTCGCTCGGCTCCACCGTGATGGAACTATCTTCGAGGATGAGTCGATAGTTGATAGTATCGAGCGCCGCACTCAGTGCCTGTGCGTCGCGTGAGAGTTCACCGAAGTGTTCGGTGCTCCCGATAGCGCGAAGTGATGTCGCAAGTCCCTTGAGACCTTCGGATTGCCATGGAACGGTGTCGAGTTGTGCCACAACGGCTTGGATCGTCTCGGTGTAGACGATGATGGCATCAAGGAGCCAGCGCTGCTTGTTCACCGGCATCCGCGCCCCTTGCATCGCTTTGAGCAGTCGCTCGACTCCTTCGATACCGTCGAGCAGCTGGAGAATCGGGGCACGGCCATCTGGGTCGAGGAGATCGTTGGCGATGGCCTGGCGAAAGCGGATTGCCTCACAAGAGACGAGCGGCGTCGTAAACAACGGGTACAGATCGAAGGGTTCGAGGTCGTGGGTGATGGCTCCAAAGAGCCTGTCGAGCGCTAGGTCGATAAGGACGTCAGGAGGGATCGGGTCTCCGAGTTGATCATGAGGGCCTAGCAGGCTCGTGGGTTCACCTTGGGAGCCAAGGCCAGTTAACGCGTGCTGAACGAGCTGGCTCGTTTTCCAAGTCGTGTTCGGTTCTCTTTTGATAAGCTCTCTCAGATACACCTTGGACAAGCAACTCCGTCCTCTCGCAGTTCGTCGTCGTAGGAGTCATTAGTGAAAGAACTGTAGGTGAACTCCATCACCACTCGGTATCCTAGTCCATTGTCGTGATCGCAGACCACCCGTGCGTCGATACCGACCTGGAGCCAACGCCACCGCTAGGTTGGAAGAGCCAGTAATCGGTGGTGCCTATCACGAGAGGAGTCGGTGATGGCGGATGTTGAGGTACGAGATGACGATCTTGTCCGCATTGTTACGATCAACCGTCCCGAGGTGAGAAACGCAATCGACCGCACAACTGCGGATCGCCTCGAGGAGACCTTCCTCGACTTTGACAACGATCCAAAGGTTCGCGTCGCCATCCTGACCGGCGCTGGTGCTACCTTTTGCGCTGGGGCGGATCTCAAAGCGATCGCCACGGGCCATGCGAATCGGCTGGAGGAAGACGGTCCAGGACCCCTCGGACCCACCCGTTTGCAGTTGACCAAGCCGACCATTGCTGCCATCGAGGGCCATGCGGTGGCAGGCGGACTGGAGCTGGCACTCTGGTGTGATCTACGGGTGATGGGCTCGACAGCGGTCGTCGGGGTCTTCTGTCGACGCTTCGGTGTCCCGCTTGTCGACGGTGGTACTGTGCGTCTGCCGAGGATCGTTGGTCTGGGCCGGGCGCTCGACCTTATCCTGACGGGCCGTGCGGTCGGTGCCGACGAGGCGTTGATGATGGGCTTGGTGAGCCGTGTGGCCCCGAGTGGTCGAGCACTCGAATCAGCCATCGAATTGGCTCATGAGATCGCTCGGTTTCCCCAGCTCTGCCTGCAAAACGATCGTGCATCGGTCTATGAGGCGCTTGACCTTGCGTTCGTGGCGGCGTTGAGGAATGAGTTCCGCCATGGCCGCCACTCCTATGAAACGGAGGGTGCCAAGGGGGCTGCCTGGTTCGCAGATGGCGCGGGGCGCCACGGTAAATCCATCGATCTCGGTTAACAAACGGCAAGCCTCCCACGCTGCTGATTGCCAACGATTGACATGACAGATAACGAGCCATCTATTTTCACGGATGAGGGTCCTGCCTGGATGTGACGACATCGCGAGATGCCTTGGATCAGTCTGTGTCCAAGCTTGGTGATTGCGCACCAACTACGAGAGCCCACCGTGGCGTTGTGGATGGCCGGTTATCAGCCGACAAGGAGCGAGGGCATGGCCTCGTGACTCCTGGCCTTTGCGCTGACTCAGGGATGGATCGCCAACAAGTGCTCGACATTTTGATGGGCGATCTTGTGACGGTCTGCAAGAGAGAGGGGCATGGAATCGAGAAAGGCTCGGGCGTCTTCGTTTTGCGCAAAGGGGTAGTCGACCGAGAAGATGAGTCGGTCGACGCCCACGACCATTGCTGCACACAACAACGGAGGAATCGTGAAGTACCCCGATGTTGTGACGTAGAAGTTCTCGCAAAACGTCTGAGTGATAGAGCGCGTGAGCCCCGGAGTCACTCGACCAAGTGTCGCTTCCGCCCGAGCAAGCGAAAATGGTACATTCTCACCCATGTGGCCGATGATGATCTGCAGGTTGGGGAACCGCTCGAAAACGCCACTCACTATCAGGCGTAGGGCGTGCAGGCCGGTCTCTGCGTGCCACCCCCAACCACTGGTGGCGAGCACCTGCGCGACCTCGGGCTTGAGGTCGCTGTAGTAGGCGTCAAACACCGCCGGTACCGGTGGGGTGGGATGTAGGTAGATCGGAACACCCAGCTCCTCGGCTTTGGCAAACGTGGGGTTGAGGGCCGGAGAGTCACAAAACACACCGTTCGCATGGCCATGGATCATGGCACCCAAGAATCCGAGCTCCTTGACGGCCCGCTCAAGTTCGGCCGGGCACGACTCCGGCTCGGGTGTTGCCAGGGCTGCAAATCCTCCAAAGCGATCAGGATGCGCCGCGATGATGGTAGCGAGCCTATCGTTCCACGTCCTAGCCTCTGAGGCATTGTGCGCATTGGGCGGTGTCGAGGCGAGTACTTGCAACGAAATGCCATTGCGATCCATGTCGGCGATGCGTTGCTCGCCCACATCGTCGAGGCGATCACCGAGCTCGCCTGGGTATCTTGGTGCCCCGCCTCGTTGGGCCTCAAGGTCACGCGGGGCAAAGTGCTCTTCGATGGCAATAATTCTCATTGGCTATCCCCCTTGTCCTTGTGGGGACGATCCTACCACCAGGGAGCACCTCTTGATCGACGAGGATGTGTGTTGGTTGTGCGACGACGTTCGGCGCAACCGTAACCTCAGGGGGTGTTATTGTGCTGATGGCACTCAGCATGAAGGGTTCTTACAGTGAACGTATTCTTTGACATATGTGCTGTAATGTAGTCACAATGGGAAATATGTTGACCATCAGTGAGACTGCGCAAGCCCTTGGTGTGTCCATGAAGACACTCAGGCGGTGGGATCGTGATGGGTTGTTAAAACCAACTGAGGTGACCCCTGGTGGTCATCGACGCTACGACCTTA
>Ga0080006_1135484_pt1 | contig 123212 bp, 104 predicted proteins | sample RS3BMetagenome_FD_69209 | JGI IMG/M metagenome (GOLD analysis project Ga0080006, IMG submission 69209) | Ferric oxide microbial mat and aquatic microbial communities from Rainbow Spring, Yellowstone National Park, USA - RS3B (SPADES... ...
TGATCGCTGCCGTCAGCGTCGTCTTGCCATGGTCTATGTGCCCGATCGTCCCCACGTTCACATGCGGCTTGGTCCGTATAAACTTCTGCTTCGCCATCTCGGCTCCTCCTCTTGCCTCATCGCGGCAACCCCTTGCGGTCGCCCTCGTATTCTTGCTTCTGATAGGCGGCTAGTATGGCCGCCATGGGGCACCTGCAAGGGGTGCCCCCTACCACCATCATCGTGCAGATGCTTTCGCCTTAATCTCATCGGCAATTATGCGCGGCACTTCCTCGTAATGGGAAAACTCCATGGAGTACGAGGCACGGCCGCTGGTCATAGAGCGCAGGTCGTTGACGTAACCGAACATTTCTGCCAGTGGCACATAAGCTCGAACTACATGCGAGTCGCCGCGCAGCTCCATGCCCAGAATATGGCCACGCCGGCGCGTAAGATCGCCGATCACATCGCCATAGAACTGCTCCGTGGTCACCACTTCGACTTTCATAATGGGTTCCAGGAGAATGGGATGCGCCTTCTGTGCTGCATTCTTAAAGGCAATAGATCCGGCGGTTTTGAAGGCCATCTCGCTGGAATCCACCTCATGATATGAGCCATCGTAGAGGATGGTGCGCACATCAATCATAGGATAGCCAGCGAGAATACCGCTCTCCATTGCCTCGCGTACACCCTCCTCTACAGGCCGGATAAACTCTTTTGGTATGGCGCCGCCGACAATGGCGTTGACAAACTCGAACCCTTTGCCGCGTTCGAGCGGCTCAACACGCAGCCAGACATCGCCATACTGGCCATGACCGCCGGTCTGACGAACGAAGCGCCCCTGTGCCTGAGCGGGCGTGGTGATCGTCTCTTTATAGGCCACCTGAGGGCGTCCGACGTGCGCCTCAACCTTGAATTCACGGAACATGCGGTCCACGATGACATCCAGATGCAACTCACCCATCCCGGAGATGAGTGTCTGGCCTGTCTCTTCATCGGTGCGCACCCGGAACGTTGGATCCTCTTCTGCCAGCCGGTTCAAAGCGATCGCCATTTTATCCTGGTCGGCCTTCGTCTTCGGCTCAATAGCAATCGAAATAACCGGCTCGGGGAAGACAATGGACTCCAGCACTACTGGATGCTCTGGGTCGCAGAGCGTGTCGCCGGTGAAAGTGTTCTTCAGCCCGACCGCCGCACAAATGTCGCCGGCATAAATCTGGGAAATATCCTCGCGGTGATTGGCATGCATTTGTAGCAGGCGGCCAATACGCTCTTTCTGTCCTTTGACACTGTTCAGCACATACGATCCGGCAGCAAGCGTGCCTGAGTAGACACGGAAATACGCCAGGCGGCCGACGAACGGGTCAGCGACAATTTTAAAGGCCAGTGCAGCAAACGGTGCATCATCGGCAACGGTGAGCTGCACTTCCTGGCCAGTTCGCGGGTCAAAGCCAACCGGTGGTGGGATATCCAGGGGCGAAGGGAGGTAGTAGACGACGGCATCGAGCATGGCCTGGATGCCCTTATTCCGCAGCGCCGCTCCACAGAGAACAGGGACCAGTTTACCGGAGATAGTTGCCCGTCGCAGGGCGGCGCGGATCTCATCCACGGTAATCTCTTCGCCCTCCAGATACTTGTTGGTCAACTCTTCATCGGTTTCCGCCACCCGTTCAATGAGCAGGTCGCGATAATAGGCCGCTTCATCCTGAAGCTCAGGGGGGATCTCGGTGTTATCCGACTTCGTCCCCAGGTCATCCAGGAAGACCACCCCATGGTTCTCGATCAGATCGACAAAGCCCTTGAAATCTGCTTCGCGACCAATAGGGATCTGGATGGGTATGGGATTCGCGCTGAGACGATCCCGGATCATATCAATCGTGCGCCAGTAGTCAGCACCCACGCGGTCCATCTTGTTTACAAAGCAAATGCGTGGGACATGATACCTATCAGCCTGGCGCCAGACAGTTTCTGACTGGGGCTCGACGCCGGCGACAGCATCAAAGACAACCACGCCGCCATCGAGCACGCGCAGAGAACGTTCCACCTCGACCGTAAAATCAACATGTCCGGGTGTATCAATGATATTAATACGGTGCCCCATCCAGAAACAGGTGGTTGCTGCGGCAGTGATAGTGATGCCCCGCTCCTGCTCCTGGACCATCCAATCCATCGTCGCAGCACCCTCATGCACTTCACCCATACGGTGGATACGCTTGGTATAGAAGAGGATGCGCTCCGTTGTGGTTGTTTTGCCGGCATCAATATGGGCAATAATTCCAATATTTCTGGTTTTCTCTAACGAAAATTCTCTTGGCATAATTCCTCTCGCTTAGAATAGCTATCAGCCATCAGCTTGCAGCTTGCAGCCCGTGCCCCTCTTCTCACTGGCACCTGGGAGATGTCTATCCCAGTTTCCCGGAGTGGTGCTCCCGGCACTCTCACTGATTCCACCGGTATGAGGGCAGATTCCTGGAGGTGGTCTCCAGCAAGAGGAACGCTGCCCTCTCGGAGATGCATCTACCTTTCCTCCTGATAAGCAGCCAGTGGGGCAGAGCGGGCTGGCCGCTGACTGCTGACCGCTGACCGCTATCTACCAGCGATAGTGAGCAAAGGCCTTATTGGACTCAGCCATGCGATGCGTATCCTCACGGCGCTTGATCGTTGCGCCCTGGCCTTGAGCGGCGTCCATAAGTTCATTGGCTAGCTTCTCGGCCATAGACTTGCCGCTACGTGCCCGTGCAGAATGAATCAACCAGCGCATAGCCAAGGCCAGGCGGCGGTCGCCCCGGATCTCGACAGGCACCTGGTAGGTCGCGCCACCGACGCGGCGTGGTTTTACCTCGAGCACCGGGGTAGCATTGCGGATAGCCTGTTCAAAGACATCAATGGGATTGCGCCGCTGGCGCTGCTCGATCAGATCCATTGCCTGGTAAAAAATGCGCTCCGCCAGGCTCCGCTTCCCATTGAGCATCAGTTTGCCAATGAAGCGGGTAACATTCCGGTTGTTGTATCTGATATCCGGAAGGGCAGGGCGGCGAACCACTTTTGCTCGTCTCGGCAAGGCTAACCTCCTCAAACTCTTCTAGACAGCCTGAAGGGTACCGAGGACAATCCCCGGCACCCTCCACACGCGGATGCCTTTCCGTAGTGTCCCCATCCTCCTATCAGGGATGAGGCTGGAGGTCATCCGACCTTCCGGTGTACTTCTCACATCTTCGACATTACGAGCAGGAGTACACCGGCCCGTGTGTGATGTGCCGACCTAACCAGAATTACTGGCCGGTATCGGCCCTCATAAGAAAGCAAGGACAGGAACCGCACCTGAAGATTTCCTCATAAAGTTCGCCTGCACAGGCAAGGATTTCACGTACGTCCGGTTTATGCAGGCGAACTTTGTAGCCATTTTCAGGCGCAATTGCCACTGTCAGTGCCTATCGAGCAGATCTTGGAGCTACCGCTTACCGGCGTGCCCGCGGGGTAGCGGCCTCCTGACTTGCCTTTGGCCGTTTTGCGCCGTATTTCGAACGGCCACGGCGCCGCTTGGAAACGCCATCGCTATCGAGCGTACCACGCACAATATGGTAGCGTACGCTTGGCAGATCCTTGACACGTCCGCCACGAATGAGGACCACCGAGTGCTCCTGGAGGTTATGTCCCTCACCGGGAATGTAGGCCGTGACCTCCAGGCCATTCGTCAAACGGACGCGGGCGATCTTACGCAGCGCTGAGTTCGGCTTCTTGGGTGTCATCGTGCGTACCTGGGTACAGACACCCCGTTTCTGAGGTGATCCCCGCAGGCGCATGACACGATTCTTAAGCGCGTTGTACGAGAATTGCAGCGCCGGGGCCTTCACCTTTTTGACCTTTTTCTGGCGGCCTTTGCGCACCAGTTGATTAATTGTTGGCAAAGAAGGCTCCTTCTTTCCCTAAGAATAAGCAGTTAAATGCCTGACCTAGCGCACGATATGTTATGGTATCACGAGCCAGAGAGCATGTCAATACCTCGTCCTGGCCCAGTCAGCCGCTGCTGGCCACGGGCCTTGGCAGCTGCCAGTTCCATCTTTGCTTTCAGGCCCGTGCCTGCCGGGATCAGTTTCCCGATGATCACGTTTTCCTTGAGCCCAATGAGGTGATCGGTGGCACCGGTGATGGCCGCTTCAGTCAGCACCCGTGTGGTCTCCTGGAAGGATGCCGCTGCCAGGAAACTCTCGGTGTTGAGTGAAGCCTTGGTGACCCCCAACAGCACTGTCTGTGCTGTTGCTGGTTCGCCACCTTCTGCCAGCACACGGGCATTGGTATCCTCGTAGACAAAACGATCGACCAGGTCATTGGGCAGGAGATCGGTATCACCAGGATCGTCAATCTTCACACGGCGCAGCATCTGCCGTACAATCACCTCGATGTGCTTATCGTTAATATAGACGCCAGTGTTGCGGTAGACCTTCTGCACCTCTTTGACGAGATACATCTGTACTGCTTCGCGCCCTTGGATGCGCAGCACATCCTGGGGATCGACCAGACCTGCGGTGAGCTGTTGGCCAGCACGAACCATCTGTCCCGGCTCAACAACCAAGTTGACCGAGGCCGGGATAACGTGCTCGCGTTCGTCGCGCTCCTCGAAACGGACGATCAGGCGATTATCTGGTTGCAGATACACCTCTCCGGAAGCACGGGCATAGACAGGCTCTGGCTCGTTCCCCTCATCTGCAGCAGGTATGCGCGCAATCATTTGATTGACCGTGACATGTTCGCCATCGCTCACCAGCACTTCGCTCCCCTCGGGCAGAGGATACTCGTCAGTGAAGACCTCAGTTGAGACCACCCGCACATGCTGTGTTCCGTTCTCCTCACGCTCAATCTGCACCACTCCATCAATTTCACTCACCACAGCCTTATCCTTGGGCTGTCGCGCTTCAAATAGCTCCTCTACACGTGGCAAGCCCTGGGTGATATCTTCCTGAGCGCCAGCGATACCACCGGTATGGAATGTGCGCATGGTCAACTGCGTGCCTGGCTCTCCGATGGACTGGGCAGCAATGATGCCGACGGCATCGCCCAGGGCCACCAGCTCGCCTGCGGCCAGATTGCGGCCATAGCACTTGCGGCAGACGCCATGATGTGCCTGGCACTGCAATACCGAGCGTACATAGACCCTATCTACACCAGCAGCGATCATGCGATCGGCGACATCATCGCTGATCTCCTCGCCAACCTGGACCTGATCTTCGAAGCCTGGTACCAATTCTGCCAGGACACGCCCGACGAGCCGATCACGCATTGGCTCCATGATCTCATCGCTATCGCTCTGGGTGATCCAGATACCCTCGGTTGTGCCACAGTCCTCTTCCAGGACGATTACATCCTGGGCCACATCGATCAAGCGCCGGGTCAGGTAACCTGACTCGGCTGTGCGCAGCGCGGTATCGGCCAGGCCTTTACGTGCGCCATGGCTGCTAATGAAGTATTCGAGCACACTCAGTCCCTCGCGGAAGTTGCCGCGAATGGGCACGTCAATGATGCGTCCCGATGGGTCGGCCATCAAGCCACGCATACCAGCGAGCTGGCGGATTTGCTGAAACTTTGCCTTTGTGGCTCCGGACGTTGCGATGGTGTAGATTGTACCATACGGGTCCAGGGAAGCCTTCACTGCATCAGTTACCTTATCAGTGGCCTCATTCCATAGCTCGATGGTACGCTGATACTTCTCATTGTCGGTGATCAGGCCCTCACGATACTGCTCCTCTAAGTCAGCAATCAGCGCATCTGTTTGCCGGAGGATTTCGTCCTTCTCTTTGGGGACCTCGACATCGCTGATCGAGATGCTGCCGGTCGCTTTTGTCGCATACGAGAAGCCCAGCCGCTTAATCTCATCGGCCAGTTCGGCTGTCTTTTCACGTCCATATTCACGGAAGCACTCGGCAATAACCTGGCGCAGCGTCTCCTTCTTCATAGGGATATTCTTGAAGCGCAGTCGCTCAGGCAGGGCCTCATTGAAGATGAGCCGTCCTGCTGTTGTTTCCATGAGTATGCTTGGCGACGCCCCATTACCAGATGCGCCATCGCTTCTGGCAGCGCCGTTGAAATAGGATGCAGGCAAGCGCACTTTAATCTTTGCTTGCAGATCGATGACGCCATGGTGATAGGCCAGCAGCGCCTCGTTGGGGTCGGTGAAGATACGGCCCTCGCCTTTGAGTCCGGGCCGATCCATCGTCAGATAGTAGCAGCCCAACACCATATCGTTACTGGCGCCGATGGATGGCTGGCCAGTGGCCGGGGAGAGGATGTTACGCGTGGAGAGCATTAACTCACGCGCCTCCTCCTGCGCCTTCTCAGACAGCGGGATATGCACTGCCATCTGGTCGCCATCGAAATCGGCATTAAAGGCTGAGCACACCAACGGGTGCAGTTGAATTGCGCTCCCTTCCACCAATACCGCTTCGAAAGCCTGGATACCCAGACGGTGGAGAGTCGGTGCGCGGTTCAAGAGCACCGGGTGGTTGCGGATGACTTCCTCCAGCACATCCCAGACCTCCGGACGGACCCGCTCGACAAAGCGCTTGGCGCTCTTGATATTGTGCGCGTAGCCTTGCTCTACGAGCTTACGCATTACAAACGGCTTGAACAATTCAAGCGCCATCTTCTTGGGCAGGCCACACTGATGGAGCTTCAGCTCTGGGCCAACTACAATCACGGATCGTCCAGAGTAGTCCACGCGCTTGCCCAGGAGGTTCTGGCGGAAGCGGCCCTGCTTGCCTTTGAGCATATCTGAGAGGCTCTTAAGCTTGTGATTGCCTGAGCCGGCCACTGCACGCCCACGGCGTCCATTATCAATGAGCGCGTCGCAGGCTTCTTGCAGCATGCGCTTCTCGTTGCGAATGATGATCTCTGGTGCACCCAACTCGAGCAACCGCTTCAAGCGGTTGTTACGGTTGATCACCCGCCGGTACAGATCATTGAGATCGGAGGTTGCAAAGCGGCCGCCATCCAGTTGCACCATGGGGCGCAGGTCGGGCGGCAGCACTGGCAACACGGTGAGGATCATCCACTCGGGTCGGATGCCGGCCTTGCGGAATCCCTCGACCACCTTAAGGCGTTTCGTCGCCTTTTTGCGGCGCTGACCAACAGTTGCATTGATTTCCTGGCGCAGTTCCTGCGCCAGCTTGTCCAGGTCAATGGCGGCGATCAGATCGCGAATGGCCTCGGCACCCATGCCGGCCTTGAAGATATGACTATAACGGTCCTTCAATTCGCGGTACTGAGGCTCTTGCAAGAGCTCCATCCGCTTGAGGCTCTCAATCTCGCGCCGGCGCTGTTCATTGTGGGCATGCGCCTCATTGATACGAATGACCAGCTGGTCCTGCTCCTCGGAGATGCGCGCTTCGGTCTCCAGCCGGAGCCGTTCGATCTCGCGCTCAGCATCCATGCTGGCACGTTCGATCTGTTGGCGAGTCCGCTGCACCACATGGTCACGGTGCATCTGCGCCGTGCGCTCGAGCACTTCCAGATGTTGAGCGGTTATTGTCTCGCCTGCTGGTACGATGACCTGGCCAGTTGGCTCGTAGACAATGTCTGTCTCAGCAACCTCATCCATACCGGCACGGAGGAGATCCAGTGTCGCTGTCTCAGCCAGATTTGCTGTGCGTAGCTCCTCGATACGCTGCAGTTCGGCCTCTTCGCGTAGAGCAGCCACGCGCTCACGCAGTTCAGCGATCTGGCGATCGCGCTCATCCTGTAAAGTCTGGATCCGTGCCGCAAGCTCGGCTTCCAGCTCGCCAGCAATGCGCTGATCTGCCTCTTCCAGTTCACGCAGCGCCTGCTGCTTCGCCTCCTCATCGACCTCAGTGATCACATAGAGCGCGAAGTAGAGGATGCGCTCCAGGTTACGGGGAGAGATATCGAGAAGCAGGCCAATACGGCTCGGTGTACCTTTGAAGTACCAGATATGGCTCACCGGCGAGGCCAGCTCAATGTGCCCCATACGCTCGCGGCGCACTTTCGAGCGCGCGACCTCAACGCCGCATTTATCGCAGACGATGCCCTTATAGCGCACACGTTTATACTTACCGCAGTAGCACTCCCAGTCTTTCGTCGGGCCAAAGATTCGCTCACAGAAGAGGCCATCTTTTTCCGGCTTCAGGGTGCGGTAATTGATCGTCTCAGGCTTCGTCACCTCGCCATAGCTCCAGGATCGGATTGTTTCCGGGCTGGCTAAGCTGACACGGATTGCGTTGAAATCATTTACTTCGAGCATGTAGGTCTTCTCCCTGGCATTTCTGCTGGTTATTATTCTCCCTCAAAGCCGGAGAGATTAATTCCGAGTTCCGGCATGACATCACCTGTGGCATCCTCAACAAACTGAATTTTTTGGTCGTCCTCGTTGAGGACCTCCACATTGATGCCCAGGCTCTGTAACTCTTTTACCAGTACCTTGAATGATTCAGGAACGCCGGGCTCCATGATGTTTTCGCCCTTGACGATTGCTTCGTAGGTTTTGACACGTCCGACAACATCGTCGGACTTGACCGTTAGAATCTCTTGCAGGATATTTGCTGCCCCATATGCCTCAAGGGCCCAAACTTCCATCTCGCCAAAGCGCTGGCCGCCGAACTGCGCTTTGCCGCCCAGCGGCTGCTGCGTGATGAGGCTGTAGGGACCCGTTGAGCGGGCATGCACCTTGTCCTCAACCAGGTGCGCCAGTTTCAGCATATAGATATATCCAACGGTCACTTTGCTGTCGAAAGGTTCACCGGTGCGGCCATCAAAGAGCTGCACCTTGCCATCAAGGGGCAGACCGGCCTTAGACAACAGGTTCTGGATATCCTGTTCGGTAGCGCCGTCAAAGACGGGGCTGGCGACTTTGATCCCCAGTTCATGTGCTGCCCAACCCAGGTGCGTTTCCAGAATCTGGCCGATGTTCATACGGTGCGGCACGCCCAGCGGATTCAGGATGATGTCCACCGGCGTTCCATCCGGCATGAATGGCATATCCTCAATTGGCAGCACCTTGCTGATTACACCCTTGTTGCCATGGCGTCCGGCCATCTTATCGCCGGCGCCGATCTTGCGCTTCTGGGCGATGCTCACGCGCACCAGTTGATTGACGCCTGGTGGCAGCTCATCGCCATTCTCACGCGAGAAGACCTTGACTTCGACCACCTTGCCGCGCTCGCCATGGGGCACGCGCAGCGATGTATCCTTCACCTCGCGTGCTTTCTCACCGAAGATGGCGCGCAAGAGTTTCTCCTCTGCGGTGAGCTCTGTTTCACCTTTTGGCGTAATCTTGCCGACCAGGATATCGCCGGGGCCAACCTCGGCACCGACATAGACGATACCACGCTCATCCAGGTTCTTGAGCCCTTCCTCACCCACGTTGGGAATATCGCGGGTAATCTCTTCAGGACCAAGTTTGGTATCGCGGGCATCCACCTCGTGCTTCTCAATATGGATACTGGTAAAGAGGTCCTCACGGACGATCCGCTCGCTGATCAGGATCGCGTCCTCGAAGTTACCACCTTCCCAGGACATAAACGCTACCAGGATGTTCTGGCCCAGAGCCAGCTCGCCATTCTCTGTTGAGGAGCTATCAGCAATAGGCTGACCGGCAACTACCCGATCGCCCTTTGAGACAATCGGGCGTTGGTTAATGCAGGTACCCTGGTTTGTGCGCATGAATTTGCGCAATGGATGGTGATGTTCGTTGCCCTGGTCATCCAGGATAACGACCTCGCGCGCGGTTGCGCTCACTACCACGCCATCTGCTTCTGCGAGCACGACATGGCCAGAATCTACAGCCACCTGACGCTCGATGCCAGTGCCAACAATAGGAGCCTGAGGCCGAATCAAAGGCACAGCCTGGCGCTGCATATTGGCACCCATCAGCGCACGGTTCACATCATCGTGCTCCAGGAATGGGATCAGCGCTGCCGCCACGCTCACTGTCTGGCGCGGCGAGACATCCATGTAATCTACGCGATCGACGGGTTCCATCAGGAACTTGCCCTGGTAGCGCACAAGTGCACGATCGACAGCAAAATGCCCATGTTCGTCCAGTGTGGCATTTGCCTGGGCGATCACATAATGCTCCTCATCATCGGCCGTCAGGTACTCCACTTCGGTAGAGACCCAGGGCTTAATAGCTACCTCTCTCTTTGCTCCCTGGCCTGAGCCATTAGAGCTGAGAGCAGCCTGCAACGTCCCGGCGACTGTTTCATCAACCACCGTGCCTGCCGGAGCAATGAGGCGACCGGCGCCGTCATGGACATCCTGGCTCAGGATGCGCCCGATCAGGCGTGGGTCATCTACCGCCATGCGGCGATAGACCTTGCGATATGGAGTCTCGATGAAGCCATAGGGATTAATCTGGCCATAGGTCGCTAATGAGCCAATCAGGCCGATGTTCGGTCCCTCAGGCGTCTCAATAGGGCAGATGCGGCCATAGTGCGACTGGTGCACATCACGCACATCGAAGCCAGCGCGCTCACGTGAGAGGCCACCGGGACCAAGGGCCGAGAGGCGGCGCTTATGAGTGATCTCAGCCATCGGGTTAGTCTGGTCCATGAACTGTGAGAGCTGGCTTCCGCCAAAGAATTCCTTCATTGCCGCCACCACCGGGCGAATGTTAATGAGCGCATTCGGGGTAGCCTGACTTGGATCCTGGATACTCATCCGCTCCTTGACCACGCGCTCCATGCGCAGCAGCCCAACACGGAACTGGTTCTGGATCAGTTCGCCCACGCAGCGCACGCGGCGGTTACCCAGGTGGTCAATGTCATCGCGTTGGCCATTGCCGTTATTGAGCCAGATAAGCCGGCGAATGATCTGTACAATATCCTCACGCGTCAGGGTCCGCGTGGTCTGCGGCACTGCCAGATCGAGCTTGCGATTCAGCTTATAGCGTCCCACGCTGCCCAGGTTATAGCGGCGCGGATTGAAGAACAGGTTATCGCGCAAGGCACGAGCATTATCGAGTGTTGCCGGGTCGCCAGGGCGCAGCTTCTTATAGAGTTCCAGCAGGGCCTCATCCGGCGTTTTGACGGGGTCCCGTTCCAGGGTCGCACTAATATAGCGGCGTTCGGGATCAGTATCCACATCGGCGAACAGATCGAGGATCTCCTGGTCGGTGGAAAAACCGATAGCCCGGAGCAGAGTTGTCACCGGTAACTTGCGCTTACGATCGATCTTGACCGTGAGCAGATTCTTGTTACTGGTTTCAAATTCCAACCAGGCGCCTCGATTGGGGATGAGCTTGGCAGCGAAGAGCACGCGGCCAGTATTCTCATCGACGGAAGATGTGAAGTAAACGCCGGGCGAACGCACGAGCTGGCTGACCACTACACGCTCGGCACCGTTGATGATAAAGGTACCTGCTTTGGTCATCAACGGGAAATCGCCCATAAACACATCTTTCTCGATGATCTCGCCAGTCTCTTTATTCGTAAGCCGGGCACGCACAGTTAGCGGTGCAGCATAGGTTGCATCGCGGTCCCGGCACTCATCCTCGCTCCACTTTGGCTTACCGAAGGGCTCATCGGGCACGATAAATTCCAGTTTGAGATTCTTGCCAGTAAAGTCCTCAATAGGCGAAATCTCTGCAAAGAGCTCTTTGAGCCCTTCTTTCTTGAACCATTCGAAGGAGTCCAGTTGAATCTGTATCAGCGTAGGCATCCTTCGAATATCTGGGATACGCGCAAATGAGACGCGTTCGGGGAGGGATTGAGCAACGCTCACTGCCATGCTAGTATGATCTCCTCTCGCCAATCGCTAACGGATATGGGCCAGCAGGGAAGTTTCCTGAACCGGGGCTGGCAGGTTTCCCCTTCTCGAGGTGGACGCTGGCATTTGTAAGACAACGAAAACAGACAATAAAAGTAACCGCATTCGCCAAACGTCGCGGTTACCTCCGAAAGGATAGAATTTAGCAACTTGATCCAGGTGCGAGGGTAGTAGCAGAATATAGGCCAGACACGAATACACCCCTGCACCTATGCCAAAGGGATGCATCGAAAATGTGATGCGGTCGGGCTTTGAGGACGCAATCAGATGATTGCCGCCATTCCATGATGCGCATGAGATAATTCTGTACACACTCCCGCAAAATGCCATTATACTCACTACTGTTCTGGATGTCAAGGGTTCTGGTACGTAATTTCTGCGCATTTTCCATCTGACATCTCAGTAGCCAGCCTTACATGCCTGGCATGGCCTAATCCGGCGGAGCAGCTCTTGCCGTCGCTCTCGGTGGGCAGCAGGGAATACGCCCCACCTCTTTTAGGAGGTGGCAACATGCGTCATCACATAGAGCATTGGCAGTGACGTGATGATCGCTGCCAAGTAGGAGCCAGCAATAAGGGCTCCGACTGCCGGCAACGTTTCTTTCATGGCTATCGGACGCCGGCGATAGAGCAGCAGTACACCGAGCACCCCGACGATGAATCCAACCGGCAGTGCGGCTAATGGCAGGCTGCCGGCATAATGGTAGTTTAACGCACTGGCGACATAGGCATTGGCCAGCCAGACTGGCACAAAGCCCACGAGCAGGGCGATAACACGTGGCGCATGCAGCCTTTGGCTGATGCGCGCCAGAATGAGCCCAACTGGCACGCCCAAGGCACTAAACGCGGCTGGAAATAGAGCGGCAAAGAAACTCCCTAATAGAATAAAGATGATCTGGGTAAACGGATCGTCACGGTTCAGCCCCAGGCTTACCCAAAACGGCTCACTATGGGGGCGATTCTGGATCTGGATAAACAGGCCATAACCATTCCGACTATCGTACTGCTGCCATAGAGTATAGAGGGTCCCATGGCTATTCTGCCCAACACAGGGCTCAAAAGCATCCTTAAGCCCCAAGACGAGCTGTTGCGGCCCCAGGTCCAGCTTTCCCTGCTCATTGATACGGCCCAAAAATATCTGGCTCCCATTGGCAGCATCGGCCCAGGTGATCCATGTTGGCACCACCGCGTTGTTACCGGGGCTGGCCAGCCGCGTGCTCAAGCAGGGTGAAAGATAATATAGTGAGTCCGCTGCCAGCGTTTGCCGATTGAGCAGCTTGCCACCGTGACTGATGCGCACGACGGTGGCCTCACCCAGGTCCAGCAGCGTTGCCCAGACGATATGCAGCCGTTGCTGGCCATCCAGTTGCACAGCCAGAGGATTCTGCTGAAACTCTATCTGTTGTGTCACATTGGCCAGGGAGGGACGCAACTGCTGGGCCACTATCAGTGGTGGTCCCACTGGTGTGCCATCCGATGTAAAGAAGCGCACCTCTAACTGCCACAGGCCGGTGTAGCCAGGCAGATGCAACACTGTTACGGCCATGGTGCCATCGGGATATACTGCCAGTTGTGGTGCAAAGAGCGCATCGTTGACATGGGTGATTTGCTGTGATGGCCCCAGTAGCCTGCTGCCTTGCAGCGCCACATAGGCCACATTCTCTATCCCCGATCGCTGATCCAACCAGCTAAAGAACACTCGTCCCCGCGCATCCGCTCCAGCACTCAGGCTCTCGATTACTCCTGAAGACTGGTAGAGGGTTACCACACTGGCATGGGGATCCGAGACTGTGAGCTGCTGCGCTATAAAGCCATTGTTGGTTATAGCAATCCAAGCGCAATGCAGTGCTCCCGTGCTATCGTAGACCAACTGCAGATCGCTGATCTGGCTGGCCAGAGGAACCAGCACCCGTCGCATTTGCGCGACGGTGCTGCCGAGTGGCACTACCTCATAGTTGAGCACCTCGTTATTGGTGCTCGTTACGGTGATATAGGCCAGATGGAGATTGCCCTGTGCATCGAGCACCTGTGCATACGGAGTGCTCAGACCAACCTGGACGAGCTCGCTGGCATTGCCCCACTTGATAGGACCAGCCGGTACGGTGGAGTCCGCCAGGACAAACATTCCAGGAGTCAGCCAGAGCAGTGCGGCCAATGTGCAGGTGATTCGAATAGCCCACCTGTTCATTTGTGGGAATCGCTTCCTGTTCATCATTTTTATCCCGTGACGAGCAGCAAAATTCAGAGTTCGTGTATCCAGCGTTCTTTTACTTTCCATGCACGCCTAGGGCATCGCGCAGTTCATCACCAACGAAGCCGATGGCCAGCACTGTCAGCATCAGGAAAAGGCCGGAGGATGCTCCCCACCACCAGTTACCAAGCAGCAGCGCATCCTGCGCGTTACCGAAAGGGCCCTGCATAATGCTGCCCCCTGTTGCTGTCGGTGGAACGGTTACACCGAAGCCCAGATAATCTATTGTTGCTTCGACCACGAGGAATGTCGCGATATTCAGCGTCGTTATTACGATAACAGGACTCAGTGCATTGGGCAACATATGGCGGAATATAATTCAGAAGTCTGAAATGCCTGCGGCCCGCGCTGCTTCAACAAAATCCTGCTCGCGTAACGCAAGGGCTGCGGCTTTCTTTATAAAAGTACGCTCGATATGCAGTTAAGTTCACGTTCAGGGCATGAGCAATCAGAGGGCGCGGCGGAGACGAGTGAAGCTGAGTAAGAGCAATGGCGTCGCGCCAAGATAGGCTATAAGCAGATCGTTGAGCCAGTTGCGGCCAGTGAAATAGTAGATGACGAGGAAGGCGTAGAGCAGCATTCTGCTTGGGCGAATAAGCCAGGAGGAAGAGACGGCGAGCACTTCGTGAAGCATGAGGAAGGTGACCAGCGCAGTATAAATGTAGACGAAGAGGACTCCTAGTACTCCCATGACAATATTTGCCCAGACCAGCCCACCGACAGTGCATGCCGTGACGAGCTGGTCACAAAACATGTCGGTAAAAGAGCCGCGCGCCGAAACATTGCGTGTATAGCGCGCAAGGACGCCATCCAGTCCATCGAGCAAGACAGAGATGGCGAGCAGGATCAGGGCCAGGGCCAGATTAGTACGTGCCCCCACGAGAAACCCTATACCTAAGGCTACCGAAGCCAGCGAAAGCATATCTGGCGTGATGCCGATCCAGTTGAGAGCAGCGGCAATGGGCTTGAGGGTCATCTGGCGAATTCTTTGCCAGCGATAAAGCAGCTTACCCTCGATCCCGCTATAGATGCTGTGCATACCTGCCAGCCGCAGTGGATGTTGGGAAGAACCCTGCTTCTCATCTTCTTTCATCTGCTTGAGCATGGTATAAAACTCCGATCAGGCTTTACCATTGCCCTCTCTGTCAATCTCTGTCAGCCAAAGCTCGTCATCAATCACAGTTCTGCCCTGGTAGGGGGGACGAAGGACCATATCCGTACGGGCGCTCTTTTGGAACTGGGACCGGTCGGCCATACCCGATCCAGGTGTCAAAAATCATGGAGAGCGAGCTTCTGCTCGTGATAAGCGCTGACCGCTGAAAACTCACCAACTGCTATCAGTGTAACATCGTTTTATTACCCACGTCAAAAAGCTTTTGGTACCGTCACTGTTCGAAGAAGAAAGCGGACAATTGCTGTTTTACCGTACACCTGCAACGGTCACAGCGGCTCCAGCTCACGATATAGTCAGGCAATGGCGAGCTATGATATACTTAATGGCAGGGAGAGCCTCCTATAGGCTGGCTCCAGCGCGAGCGATGGCAAAGAGCTACTGATCGCAAGCATAACAACGCCATCCATGAAGAGCTACCAGCGCAAAGAGGGCGGTGAATCAGATGGCAGATGTCCGTTTCGAGCATGTCTATAAACGCTATGGGCAGAATGTTAATGTTATCAGCGATCTCAATCTCAAGGTTTATGATCAGGAGTTTCTGGTTCTGGTGGGCCCATCCGGGTGTGGCAAAAGCACCGCACTGCGTATGATTGCTGGTCTTGAGGAGATTACTGAGGGTGATCTCTACATTGGCAACCGCCGTGTTAACGATGTTCCCCCCAAGGATCGCGATATTGCCATGGTCTTCCAGAACTATGCCCTTTATCCGCATATGAATGTTTACGACAATATGGCATTCAGCCTTAAGCTGCGCCACATGCCCAAAGCTGAAATCGATCAGCGTGTCAAGCGCGCGGCAGATATGCTCGGCATCCGTGAGTATCTGAACCGCAAGCCGAAGGAGCTCTCTGGTGGTCAACGCCAGCGTGTGGCGCTGGGACGGGCACTGGTTCGCGAGCCGCAGGTTTTTCTGATGGATGAACCGCTCTCTAACCTCGATGCGAAGCTGCGCGTACAGACACGCGCCGAAATTGCCCGCCTGCACCAAGCAGTGAAAGTCACTACGATCTATGTAACGCATGACCAGGTAGAGGCAATGACAATGGGCGATCGCATCGCCGTGCTCAACGCAGGAATCATTCAACAACTGGGCACTCCCCAGGAGCTCTATGAACGGCCTGAGAATCTCTTTGTCGCAGGCTTCATTGGTAGCCCTTCAATGGACTTCTTCAACGCTCGCCTCGTCCGTATGGGTGATACGGCTATGGTTATTATCGGTGAAGGTGCAGATGCGCGTACCCTGACGCTGCGCGGCCGGGCGGCGCAAGAGGTGACAGGCCAGGCAACCGCAGATGGCCGTTCAGTCATTGTCGGGATCCGACCTGAAGATTTCTCGCTCAGTAGTGAGAGCGCTGATTCAACGTTGACAGGCTTCGTGGATGTAGTGGAGCATCTGGGAAACGAGCAGCTTGTTTATCTGCGCATTCCGGGCGCGATCGTTCCAGAAGCTGCTGAAACAAAGGGAACAACAGCTCGCCTGGAGCCTGATGTGGTTGTACGTCCTGGTGACCGGCTCACGCTCGCTGTAGATACAGCGCGGATCCACGTTTTTGATCCCGTTACAACGAAGCGATTTGTGTAAGAAGCTGGCCACCGGCGCAGCACCCACTTGCCCGATCAGCAGCATCTCCTGGCTCTATGCTGGGGAATCTTTGATTGATCTGGCACGCTTATGTCTCTGGCAGCGCGATGCAGCTATGCTGTTTACACTGATGCCCAAGCCAAACCCTAATGTGTATAGAGCCTTCTCACAGCGCACGCATCAGTAGCTAAGAGGACGTGGTGTCACGCATACTCGATGTCTGATTCTCCCTTGCTGCTCATACGCTGTGCGGTCGCATCAGGGGAGGTTGCTTCCTGACGGGCAGTTGCTGGCCGCTTGAAGATATAGTAGGCGGTGTGGGTAGTGAGTGGCTGAATCCCTGTCAATTCCCAGCCTTCACGGCCAAGCGAATCGAGATAGCGCCGTGCAAAGGTGCTATGCCGTTCATTGCCGATGCGTGTCTCCAATCCCTCTGAGGAGATGAAGCCGCGAAAATCAATATATACCACCTTGTACTCCCATATAGTCATTGAAGGTGCTCCTTGCGGTTTGTTTGATATGCTGCTTGACAATGGCTCCGTATAATGCTATCCTATAACGGCTGTTGTGTGCTCAACAAGGTATAATAATATTCCCGTAGCGCTGCCAGAGCCACGGGACACTATGGGCAGGGTGGAAAGAGAGTGACGCTTCGTATGTTTGCAGTAGTTGAAACTGGCGGCAAGCAATATAAAGTCAGCCCCGGTCAAACAATTGCAGTTGAGCGACTGCCGGTGGAGGCGGGTGAAACTATTGACCTGGACCGTGTGCTGCTTGTCTCGGCAGGCGATCGCACGCTGATCGGCATGCCGGTGGTGGCCGGTGCCAAAGTTGTTGCACATGTAGATCGTCAGGGCCGTGGCAAGAAAATCATCGTCTTCAAGTATAAGGCAAAGAAACGCTACCGCCGCAAGCGGGGACACCGCCAGTATTATACCTATCTCACGGTCACAGATATTCAGGCTGATGGCACCAGTCTGCTATCTGAGGAGGAGCGTGCTACTATTCTGGCGCGGTACGCTCCTGCAACTGGCAGTGCAGTAGATGAGGTAGCGCGTACGGAGGCAGTGGGCGATGAAGAAGCGCTAGAACCTGTTGAGCAGTGAGATCTCTTCATTTCATTATTCATTATTGATGCGAGGGTAACACGATGGCACATAAAAAGGGCGGGGGTAGTTCCCGAAATGGCCGTGATAGTAACCCGAAGATGCTCGGTGTCAAGCGGTATGATGGTCAGATCGTTCGCCCTGGTACCATCATCGTTCGCCAGCGTGGCACACGCATCAAGCCTGGTAACAATGTGGGCATGGGCCGCGACCACACACTCTTTGCCACAATTGAAGGTCGTGTGAAGTTCGAGTGGGAATCACGCAATAAGAAGCGGGTCAGCGTCTACGCATTACCGGTGCAATCAGCTGAACCCGCTGCTGTTATCCAGGCTTAGGCACTGCCGGGCACATTTTTCATCGTTTGCAACCAGTACACTTTAGAGGGTAGCTTTTCATAGCTACCCTTTCTCGTTGCAGTGCTCTCATGGAGATGCTATCATGCAACAAGCATTGAGTGCTCCCTGAAAACCAGGATGCTTTACGTAGACGATGAGCAAGCAAAGCATCTTTTCTTTATTTACGGAAAGAGGAATGGTTATGGCGCTCCATTTGCACGCTGCCGGTAGAACTGATATCGGGCAACAGCGGGATCATAACGAAGATGAGCTGTACTACCAGATATTTGATACAGGAGATGAAAGCAGGGGGCTCTTTATCGTTGCCGATGGCATGGGCGGCTATCAGGCCGGCGAAATTGCCAGCCAGATCGCGGTTAGCACCATTCGCGATGAGTTAGCTGATCTCTTTCGGTCTCATCAGAGCCGACCGACGGTTCGCCTAGGCGAGCAGGCTTCGCCTACCGAATCAGCGGCTGCAACGGGAATGCAAACGCAACCATTGTCTGAGGTAAGCGTATACAAAGATGCAGAGGATCGCGTGCGCGATGCCATCAGGCGTGCGCATGCAGAGATTATACGGTATGGGCAGGAACACCGCCATGCGAGCGGCCTTGGTTCGACCGTTACTCTGGCGCTTGTGCTCAATGGCCATGCCATTATTGCTAACGTCGGTGATAGTCGCACCTATCTGTTCCGGGGGCAGAACCTGAAGCGTATCACCAGCGACCATTCGCTGGTTGCGCGGCTGGTTGATGCGGGGCAGATTACGGAGGAGGAGGCGTATACTCATCCCAATCGCAACCTGATCTACCGTTCGCTGGGGGCAGGCCATACCAGCGTGGATGTTGATATGTTCCACGAAGACTTACAGGCAGGAGATATCCTTCTGCTCTGTTGCGATGGCTTGTGGGAGATGGTCCGGTCCGATGAACTGGCACAGACACTTGCCAGTGAGCCTGATCCAGATAAGGCCTGCGCGCGACTTATCGAGCTGGCTAACGAGCACGGGGGAGAGGATAATATTACGGCCATTGTGGTTCGGGTAAGCTAACGATCGGCAGTCAGCTTTCAATGCCAGCCCTGTAGAGCCTGCCGGGAGCAGAAGAAGCTCATAGCTGGCTGTTGAAAGCTCCTAGCCAGGAGGAAAGTATGAGCCTGCCGGTAGGCACTGTTCTGGCACAGCGCTACCGCGTGATCGAGCAACTAGGTGAGGGTGGCATGGGCAGTGTCTATAAGGCTGAGGATTTGCGGCTTCCGGGTAAGCTCTGGGCGATTAAAGAGCTCCAGGGCGATGCCTTTACCTCACCGGCCGATTTAAACGACGCTATTCGGCGCTTCGATACAGAAATCGCTACGATGGCACGCCTCTCCAATCCACAGATTCCGGCCGTTGTTGATCGTTTCACAGAAGGCGGTCAACATTACTTCGTCATGGAGTTTATCCCTGGCCGAAGTCTGGAACGCATGCTTAATGCGACACGAGCACCGCTAGATGAGGTTGAGGTACTCCACTGGATGATCCAGGTCTGCGATGTCCTGAATTATCTGCACAGCCAGCAGCCCCCGATTATCTTGCGTGACCTGAAACCCGGCAATATTATGGTCACACCGACCGGTGAGGTGAAAGTGATAGACTTTGGCATTGCGCGAACTTATAAGTTTGGCAAGACCACGAATACAGAAAATCTTGGCACGATCACTTACGCTTCGCCCGAACACTTGGGCCAGACCGGGCAGACAGATGCGCGCTCCGATATCTATAGCCTGGGCGCGACTATGTATCACCTGCTGACCGCCCAGGAGCCGATGCCAATGGAGACGCCAGCACCTGGCAGTATGCTCAGGCGCAATCCACGCCTGAGCCCAGCAGTAGAACAGGTAGTAATTAAGGCAATGCAACTGGACCCGGCGCGCCGCTTCCAGTCGGCGCTGGCCATGCAGAACGCACTGCGCGCCTGCTTGCCCCCAGGAAGTAGCCCATTGCCTGCTGCACGAGCGATGACCTCCGGTGTGGTTGCGCCGCTGTCGGCACCACAGCCGGCTCTCACGCCTCATCCACCAATCCAGCGAATGGATCAGGGGTCGTGGAGTAAGGTCCATGGTGCTGGCCCGATCTGCCCGCTCTGTGGCTTTGTGAATCGCCCCGGTGCCAAATTCTGTTCGCGCGATCGTGTGCCACTCACACCGGATGCAACGCCAAGCAAGGGATCGGCTATACCAGTTGCAGGAAACAGCGGTACGCCAACTGCTGCTGCCTTAGCGGCGTATCAGCGTGGAGTTGCTGCCAGCCAGTCTGGCCGCTGGGCAGAAGCAGCCCAACACCTGCGCCAAGCAATTGCCCTGGGACATAGCGACTATGATACACACTTTCGGCTGGGAATCTGTTATCGCCGGCTCAAGCAGTTGCCTGAAGCTATCATCGAGTTTCAGCAGGCTACCCGGTTCCGGCAAGATGCTGAAGCATATTTCCAGATGGGGACGAGCTATCGCGAACTAAAACTTTATCCCCAGGCCCGTGCAGCGTTGAACCAGGCACGACAGCTTGCACCGACCGACCCAGCGGTGTTTTACCAGCTTGGTCTGATCTCGCTAGAAGAGGGGATGCTCGCACAGGCTGAAGCTGAGTTACAGGCTGGCCTGCAACTCGACCCACGTCACTATCTTCTCCGCTATACCCTGGGCGAAGTCCAGAGCATGCGTGGGAACTGGCCAGCAGCGATAGCTACGCTTAAGCAAGCAGCAGATGACAGTCATAACCAGCCGGAAGTGTGGCTGAAATTAGGTGAGGTTTATCTCAAAGCAGGCGAATATCAGGCGGCCATCCAGGCGCTGCAACAGGCGCGGCGCCTGCAACCGAGCAGTGCTGATGTCTATTCTCTGCTGGCCAGCGCTTATAATAAGTTAGGCAAAAAACGGCAAGCGAAGGATGCAGCAAATCGTGCGTTGCAACTTGATCCGAACGATGCCACAGCGCGTCGTCTGCTCAAACAATTCGCATAATAACAGATAGCTTATAAAGGGAGAAAGCAGATGAACTGTCCCTATTGTGGCACGTCTCTACGGCCCAATGCAAAATTCTGTAATCAGTGCGGCAAAGCGCTGGCCGAGGCAGCATCTGCCGTCCCGGCAGCTATGGCAGTGCAACCAGCCTCAGCGCCAGAGACTATGCCAGCGCCTGCTATGCCGTCACAATCATTGCCCATTGAACAACAACCGACCGTGATGCTTAATCCACCGCCTGCCCCTGTAACAGAGGGAAGTGAGACACCGGATCGGAGCAATGAGGGCACGGATATCAGCACCTATCCCACACAGCTCCTGACCAACCATACGGCGACTGGCAAGAGCACACCACCAGGCAGCACGCCGCCGGTAATAAAACAGGAGGATACAGCAAGCAAGGAGAGTTTGACAGCCACAGGATCTCCAGTTCCCCAGCCAGCGACATCGGTATCGGCGCAGTTACCCACGCCGGCTTCGCCAGGGGAAGCTGTGACTGCCGTACTGTCTGCGTCGGCATCTGCTGGAGAGACGCCACCACCTGAGCCAGATGAGCCGCTGGCGGTGGGCGTAAGTATTGGAGGAGCTTATCGGGTGGAAGCACTGTTAGGCGATGAGCACGGTGAGCGTATCTACCGTGTCACCAGCTTGCAGCCTCCGGCTCTCTGCTGGTCATGTGGCAGTATTCAGGAGCGCAACGCTGCTGATCGCTTCTGTGAAGACTGCGGCGCTGATTTGATCGGACATGAATACCGACTCCGCGAAGTTCGCCTGGCTGCCGATGAGCCAGGAGTTTCGGCCAACATGGCCACTTTGTCCGATGCCACGAGCTTTGTGGTTGGGAAGTACCGCTATCGTATTGAAGCGCCCATCCCGGAGACCCCGTTCTTCCCAAATGGTGTGCGGCTGGATGTCGCTGGCCTATCCGATGTGGGCCGCGAGCGTATGGGTTCACCGAATGAAGATAGCATCCTGATACTCTATCTGGATCGCGTCCACGAATCCATCTCGCAGCCACTGGGTCTCTTTATCGTTGCCGATGGCATGGGAGGCCATGCCAGTGGTCAGGAGGCGAGCAAGCTGGCTACTAGCGTTATTGCCGAGCATATGCTGCGCGAGGTCTTCTATCCCGCCATTGCCGGGTCTGGCAACGCTGATAAGGATGAGCCGAGCAGGAACAGAGCATATTATGACGATAATGCCTTTGCTACGGCCCTTAAGGCTGCTATTAGCCAGGCCAATGTTGCCTTAACTACTGTTAATACGCGCGAGCAGAGCGATATGGGCTGCACTGTGACTGCTGTAGCTATCCATGGCAATACAGCTCATATTGCTAACGTCGGCGATAGCCGCACCTATCTTTTAACTGCTACAGAGCTGCGTCAGCTTACTACTGATCACTCGCTGGTGGCACAACTGGTAGCCGGTGGCCTGATTACGCCTGATGAAGTCTATACGCACCCCCAGCGCAATCAGATTTTCCGCAGTCTGGGTGATCGCGAAGATATGCCCGTTGATCTATTTGTGCAGCAACTTCAGCCTGGTGATCGTTTGATTCTCTGCTCTGATGGGCTCTGGGAGATGGTACATGACGAGCAAATGGAGGAGATTCTGCGCGCGGCATCTGATGTAGAAACGGCATGCCATGAACTCATTGCTATGGCCAATGCGAATGGCGGCGAAGACAACATCAGCGTCATCGTAGTTGAAGTAGTACAGTAGCTATCAGCTTATATTCTTACTGGTACGAGCGAACTGCTCCTGACGATAGATAGAGCAACTGAAAGCTGATAGCGTTTGGAAAGGAGCAATAGCGTATGCCTGGTGAGGTTGTTTTGCAATGTCAGGTGGGCAAAGAGCATATGCCTGTGACCGGTGGTAACCAGGTTGCTTATGTCTTGATAGAAGCCAAGCCCACGGCACTTTTAGCATCGGTGCGTATGCCGCTGAATTTTGCGCTGGTGCTGGACCATTCCGGTTCGATGAAAGGGGCAAAGCTGCAGAAAGTCAAGGAAGCTGTCAAGATGCTTGTGGATCAGCTAGCGCCCACTGACTATGTCTCGGTCATCGTCTTTGACGATACCGCTCAGGTGATTGTACCAGCACAGCCGGCTATAGACAAGATGAGCATCAAGGCTCTTGTGGATCGTGTTCGCGATGGTGGGGGCACGACCATGTCGCTAGGAATGAATCTGGGGCTCCAGGAGCTGCGACGGCATATGGGACCTGGAACGGTAAGCCGCATGATCTTGTTGACAGACGGTGTCACCTATGGTGACACCAATCGATGCCGTCAGCTTGCTGATGAGGCACTGTCTCAAGGCATCAACATCTATCCACTGGGGATCGGGGCAGATTGGGATGAGGATTTCCTGGATAACATTGGCCAGCGTAGTGGTGGCACTCCTGCCGAATTTATTCAGTCGCCTAATGATGCACTGAGCGTCTTCAGCCAGCAGTTCCAGAGCGCATCAGCAGTGGTGGTGCGCAATGCTGTCCTCACTGTGCGCCTGCCAGTCGGCATTGCCCCGCGTAAAGCGATCAAAGTTTTTCCGCTGATTACCGATGTCAGCCAGTCAGCTCTGGGCGATCGCCAGATTGTTGTGCCGCTTGGCGACCTGGAGCGTGACACGCCACAGTCTGTGCTCGTCGAGTTGCTGGTAGATCCCAAGCCCGCTGGCATTTTCCGTATTGCTCAGGCGGAGCTATCTTACGATGTGCCGTCGACCGGCATCACGGGTGAGCGCGTGCGCGCAGACGTTATCGTTGAGTTCACGACCGATCCTGCCCAGGCAGCTACTGTGAATCCGATCGTCATGAACTTTGCCGAAAAAGCTAATGCACATCGGTTGGTTACTCGTGTACTCGATGAATATAAACAGACGGGGCGCGTCACCACCCGCCTCAGTCCCAATGTCACCCGTGTGCTTGACCAGGAGACGCAGGCTGCGCTCGATGCCCTCAGCACTGGTCAGGCATCTCAGGAGGAGGCCAAGACTATTGTGAAAAGCATTGGCAATAAAACACGCAAACTTACCCAGCGCCTGGACGATCAAGAATTTAATCTATAGGGCATTATCCCAGACCGCCAAGGGTGGTGCTTCATTGAAGCATGATGCACCGCACCGATCAGCTGATTTCCCTTGCTGGTACCAGGTCTGCTGCCCTATAAGGCCTACAAAGGAGGAATTATTATGACCGTACGTTGTTCTCAGGGTCACGAGAACCCGGATGGCTCGGCCTTTTGCGATGAGTGTGGTGAGCCGCTGGCTGCAACATCGCCGGTTGCCACAGCCAGTCCAGCCGTCAGCGTGCCGCCAGCCAGTTCTATAGGAGGACCAGCCACTGGCGCGTCGACTCTTACCGGAGCAACCATTACCTGCCCACAGTGCGGAGCTCAGAATGCGGCAACCGATATGTTCTGCTCTGCCTGTGGTATGAATCTGGCCGCGGCGCAGCCACCGACGGTGCCACAAGCACCGTCGCCGCCGCCAGCGTCTGCTACGCAGACTCCCTATCAACAACCGACGCCTCCTCCTGCTCCCGTAGCCGTTGCCGCGCGCCTGGTGGTTGATAGCGACAATTTTGTCTTTGACCTGCCCAACAAGAACGAGGTGCTCGTCGGTAGGGAAGATCCAGTGAGCAATGCCTTCCCCGATCTGGATCTGACCCCCCATGGAGGAGAAGAGGGAGGCGTCTCGCGCATGCATGCCAAGATCATCCGTTCGGGTTCACAATTCTTTATCGAGGATCAGAACAGTACGAACTTTACTTTTTTGAACCGACAGCGACTCCAGCCTAAGACACCCACACCGCTCAAGGATGGAGACGAGATTCGGCTCGGCCGAGTCGTGCTGCATTTCCGCACGAGCTAGCTACTTCCGTACCATCGGTATCCTGCCGGCCGGGGCGCAGGCATCTTGCCCGCGCCCCCCATGCTGTTTCACAGCAGTGCTGTTCCTGAAAAGATGCGCTACAACTATGTTAGAGGATGCGTAGAGCGAGACGGGCATCTTACCGGCGAGATCCATCCCAAAAGACTCTTATAATTAATCCCTGTCTGATCTGCCAGCCAGCTACTTAAGCTGGCCTGCTTCGTTCTACCAGACATAGCGGCAAAAGGTACGTGTAACAGGGAGGAATAGGGATGGAACAGCGACAATCCTGGCAGCGGTGTCTTCGGCATAGGCCACTCAAACTCCAACTTATGGCCGCAGGACTTGCATTGCTGCTCACTGCCTGCGGAGGCGGCAGCAAGGGATCTCGCGCATTGACCGCGACAATAGCGCCAACAGCTACAACGATACCAACACCAACGCCAGCTCCTACGGCAACTATGACACCGACCCCCACCCTGAGCCCTGCCCAAATCGCGGCGCGGTTCAAGGCTAGTACCCAGCAGGTAACCGTTGCAGACATTGCTAAAGATCCTAATTTCTATCAGGGCGCTAATATCCAGTTTGGCGCAATCATCTTGAACTTTGTGCAGGATAGCAGCGGTGACACCGTTGGAGCCAACGTTTATGACCCGAATGACGAGACTTCTGTCATCCAGATTGTGTTCTCCCCGTTGCTGGATATCACACAAATCAACAGGGGCGATGTCATCAACGTGTGGAGGCAAGGACTTGGAGCAGCAAGTGGCCAGAATGCCTTCGGCGCAAACATCACGGAAGGCGTTGTGCAGGAGTTTTACCTGCATGACGAAACCACCGGCTACTCTGATGCGCCATAGCCAGTAACAGCATCTGCTGGCCATGGGGAAGATGCTATCTCCTCCAGGGATCAGCAGTGCATCAAGCGGCCGTTTCTGCTAGCTGGTCTAGTTGCCACCATTCCGTCTGGGTGCTCTCTTCAGCTTTTATGCCGTTTGCGCTACCAGCTTATGGCATCCAGCCGGTCAAGCCAGTCACGCAGCACCAGGATGAATGCATCGGGCTGCTCCAACATGACGAAGTGACCGGCATCGGGAATGCACCGTAGTTCTGCCCGTGGGAGATGTGTTGCCAGATACTCAGCGTATTTGATAGGGGTGAGCCGGTCATCTTCGCCACAAATGACAAGTGCAGGCACAGCGATCTTCTCCAATTCGGCCATTACGTCAAAGGCATTGCATGCAGCCAGATCGCGGTGAAAGACCCGGCCAGTCACTGGCGCACGATCGCGCACCCAGCGCTCGATCTGCTCCGGCGTCGTGCGTGGCGAGGCGCCAAATCTTATCATCTCCTGGCTTGCCCGCTCCGGATCAGCCGCTGCGCCTTCCAGAAATGCGGGCAACACCCGCAGCCGCGCCCCGGTGCCAATGAGTACCAGGCCGGCGAGGTCTACGCCGTGATCCAGCCCGAGCTGGAGCGCAATCGCCCCTCCCAGCGAATGGCCTGCAACCACCGGGTAGCTCAATCTGGCATGTCTGATCGCTTGCCAGACATCTTCTGCATAGTCTACCACCGACAGCCTATCGGGCCCCTGCGCAGCTGCACGCGCCCCATGTCCAGGTAGATCTACGGCAAGAACCTGCCGTGGCGCCAGCGCAGCGACTACGTCTCGCCAGATGGCGCTGCTCTCTCCAGAGCCATGCACAAATACAAGCGGATGGCTATTCTGCACCATGAAAATCTCCTGTAAAGAAAGGAAACTGCATCGCAAAGGACATCCTTGCTAAACCATTTACTCCACCATGCGCAGCTTGCAGGGTGTCGGGTCGATATTGACGAGCAGCGGGCGCACAAAGCTGCTCATGGCCACCAGCGCCTGCCCTGGTGCGAGATTCGGCAGCCGCTGCCACAGTGAATCGTCAATGACGCCTAAGGAGCGCTTAAGCCGGCTGATAACGTTCGCATCACTGATCTTGTGCAAAATATAGTTATTGATCAGCCCCAGGACCTCATCGGGCAGGTGTTGCGGAAGCTGCGTCACAAAGACGAGGCCCAGCCAACGCTTACGGCCTCGCCGCGCTATGCGCGCAACTTGCTGGAAGAGGACCGGCATTTGCTTGATCCGCTCGCTGGAAAGAAACTCGTGGGCCTCCTCGATAATTACCATGACGCGGCGTTGCAATTCACCCTGCTCGGCACGTCGGTAGTTATCGTCTTGTGCTCGATGGAGGCCACGCAGCAGCTCCGCGATGACCAGGTTATTGATCTGGGGTGAATCCGTATCGCTCAGATCAATGATGCTCACCTGGCCAGGTGTTGTCAGCGCTTGATAGTGAATCGGACCGGAGCTCGGATTATCAAAGATCTTTAAGTGCAGAAGCTGGGCCAGCCTACCCTGTACAATACGCCAGCTTCCTGGATGCCCTGGCAAATCCACAGATTCAAGCACTTGAACAATCTGATCTTTTGCTCGTCCGAAATCCTGATTGCGGAAATGGATCTGCGATTTTTCACCAGAAATAAAATCGGCGCAGGCACACACGATATCGTACATGTGCTCGATCTTCATAGAAGGGTAGCCAGTTTCCATTTCATCTAACTCGAGCAGCTGTTCGCGTTCCTGAGCATTTTTGGGGAAAATTTTCAGTTCACGAAGAAGCCGCTTGGTAATGTCATAGGCTTTCTGGTAGCGCAGCTGCTGAGCATCGTTCAGATCCAGTACTTCCATGACCAGATAAGGAGAAAGCTGGGAGAACTGGAGCGAAAAAGCGCTTGCGCGGTGTCTATCCGGGCAGGTTGTCTCTCGGCCAAAGAGGTGATAGATGCGCACATTACTCACGCCATGGGGCACTTTCCCACGCTTTTCGAGCGCGGTGAGCATAGTTGGATCATCTGTCGGTTGATAGATTTGCGTATATTCGCCCTCAGTATCGATCACCACCGTTGCGATGCCCACTTGCTGGAATCCAGCGGTCAATCCCGAGACGGTAGTAGATTTCCCGGCTCCCGTGGTCCCGAGGATGCCCAAGTGCCTTGGCAACACAAATTTTTTGTCTGAAGGAATCGCCGCAGTGATGCTTTCATAACCAACCGGCACGCCCAGCATAATATCACCGTCCAGATGCAGAACGCTCGTTGTCGCCCGCGGATCCAGGACGAAGACCGGGCTATTGGGAAGAGGCCGGAGCCGTGGTGGTATCAGCACATCATTGAGCTGCTCGCCGAGGAGCTCAACCTGTACACGTCCATGATAATGGGGCATAAAGATGCCGCCGCGTACTGTGGTCGTAACCATGATCGGCGCATCGCCGCGCAATCCATCGGGTTCAGCAAAGGGGCCTTTGACCACGATGCCCAGGTAGCAACGATTATCTGGCAGGCTATGAACACGCACCAGCGATTGTGAGGGCAGCTTGTGAATTTCCTCTCTGGGCAGGAGCACCGTGACCGTATTATCCTCGCTGGTGGGAAGATCGAACATGGTACGACCCACGGAACCATGGTACTCTGGTGGCTCGTGCCATTCGCGCCCGGCCTGGCCGATATCGTCGTCAATTTGTTTAAGCACTTCTTCCGGTAGCGGGCTTCCGAAGCGCTGCTGATCTCTTATCTCATCTGTTTCAGCCATAGTTGTGCTCCTCTCATGAACGTCGCGTTTCACGCTCGCCAAGATAGCGGAATGGCACGCCTGCCTCAGTATACGCTTGCCGGATCGCGACGTTGAATGATTCTGGTCCAAACGTCGATCGGCAAATTGTATCAGCCAGATCGATGAGCATTGGAAAGCCTCGATGCTCCTGCAAAACGCTATCAGCCATGACGATGAGCGCTGCCTCATGGGCATAATCACGATGGGCATAGAACAGATACGGCGGTGCCGTCCCCGACGCACGATAAATCCCAATGACAATCTGTGGCCCAACCTCCTCTACAAAAGCTCGGGCTTCACGTTTAAGACCAGTTGGGAGATGGCCCTCAACAATATCACGCATCGTCTGTAGTGGCGTATCAACGATGGCATATTCGAGCGGATAGAGTGCATGGCCGAGCGTCAACAAGACGCGGTTGGCGGGCGCGCTGGGCACGAACACCCAGCGGCGATGGTTGATCAGCAACTCACGCCAGATATCCATGCTTTGGCGCAGCAGGGGCATATCGTGGTCAATCACCAGGCCACCGCCAGTCAGTAACTCATAGGGGATGGGATTTCCATGGCCCATACGCCAGCGTGCCTGCGATTTGTACAGCAGAATGGCACGTTCAGCATAGGCCATGATGCCCCGCCGACTCAGCTCGCTCAGCTTATCGCGGGTGTCCTGAGCATCAGCACTCTCCCGCTGGCGGCGGCGCTCGAGCAAGGCTATTACTTCAGCTACTGGATCAAACCCACTAATACGGAGGTCGCGCCGGTATAGACGCTGCACCCAAGTCCCCTGATCACCCCGATATGAGACAAGCGAGATACCGATCTGGGCGATCGTGATTGGAAGCGTGTCATGGATCTGGCTAGTGCCATCGCATGCCTCAACACAGCCGTTAAAGAGCAATCCCCGATGAATGCGTTCCAGCGTTGCCACGTTGGCCTGGTAGCATCCAGAGCCGGGCGGCGCACCAGGCCGATTAAAGATGTGAGGGAATAACTCTCTGCGGATCCGCTCACAGATGCGGTCTTCTTGCTGAACAGCCCTGGCAACCTCCTGCTCAAGGCGCCGGTACATGGTGAGCAGGTCTTCGCCTAGACGCCAGGTATCGAGGTTAAGAGTGGCCTGGAAGGACTCTCCGAAAGCAGCCTCAAATGTATTTCCTTCCAGGCTCAGAATATTTTCTGGGTCAGGAAGGTCAGGCTGGTCATCATCAGGCGCTTGCTGGTTGGCCATGGCACTTACCTCGTGACCGTCCGCCGGCATCTCTCTATTACTATTCCCAGCCTAATAGCGTTATTCGACAGAGAAGATGCTCTTTTTTCTGCAAGGGCAGCGCCACCACTGCTGCTCCAAAACTCACCACTTATTTCACGGCTCGTCGGGGGCAGAAATTGCCATCGCCCTTCCTAGAAGCCAATCACGAAAGCCTGGTCCACCTTTCAGTTGGAGTAGGAAGCGAGCGTACGATGCGGCAATGGGAGCCGGTAAACCATACTTTGTTACCAGGATTGTGGTCAGATAGGCGAGCCGGGCATCAAATGTTCTCGGCACCGAGGGATGGCGAAGCAGATCGAGGAGGGACTGAGCAGGTGCAAGCAATTCGAGTGCCAGCCGGTCCGCACGATCTTCCACATCAAGCACAATAGGTGCTGGTAGCCCCTCATCAGGCCGTTCCATGAGATGGCTGAGGACACCTAAGGGAGCATCAGCCAGCACGGCATACAAGCGTTCTTTCAGTGTCGGAGGGCGCTGTCCGTCGAGGACTGGACGGATGGATTCGCCGAGAGCAGCCAGTGCCCGCTGGCGGGGAGCATGATAGTCGAGCAGGAAATGAGCGGCCTCATGGGCCAGGGTAAAGCGTCGCTCGTCAACCGGATCAAGCGCATCAAGCAAAATAGTGCCATGATTCTTGTAGGCAAGAAGACAACCGCGAAGCCGTCGGTTATATTCTGGAAGACGATGCACAATGCCAGCTTGCTGTGCCCAGGCATGGGCATCCCTGACTCGCAGAGCAGGAATCAGGCGAATATCGAGAGGTAAGGCCCAACAGAGTGCTTCTTCGATGTCACAAGGATATTCGGGCGCCTGTCCAACCAGGAGCCAAAACTCCTCAGCGACTTTCTCGATCAGGTAACTATGATGCATCAGGCGGTTCATCCTGGCTGCCCTCTCTCTCCTCACGATCCCGTGCGGCCAGGAGCAGCGATGGGCCAGCACCCGATAGCTGACCTAGCGCCTCCCGCGATTCCGCAGCACGGATCAGTCGGGCCAGCTTTATAGGACTGGCCTGCACATAGCTGGCAATACGCTCCACATCCTGACGAAAATGCGGTGCCTGCCGCGGTCGCCGGCACAATGCCAGCCGTGGCAACATTCCAGGTGGGCAGTCTAAGAAGGTGGCCAGTCCGGTGTCATCCAGTCCTTCCTGTTCCTGATAAGCAGCGATCAGGCTTGCCAGGAGATCCGGGCGTTTGTGAGCTAAGCGAGCCAGCCGGGTAAGAGATGGTTTATACTCGTTCATTGAGATTCTCTCCTAATCGTCGCAGCCGCTTGGTAATCCGGTCCTTGACCCGCTTGACCTGTCGCAGCCGCTCGCTCTTCGGCAGATCGCTGATCCCTATAGTTTAGCATACGGATCTGGGTCGCGCACGCGATCACTCAAGAGCTCAACTATCTGCCGCTCAACTGGATCTGGAAAAGCCGCTTGAATAGCCTTCCATAGCTCCGCTGCCTGGACATGATCCAGCAAAGTTTCCATATCCCAATCCACGCCCCCTTCCTGATCTCCAAATGGCGTATCAGCTATGGCTACCTGATGTTTCAGGCGTCGATGTTCCTTTGCACGGGCATTTTGGAAGTCCCGATAGGCAACCATACTAAGATAGCTTTGCAAGCTTGAGCGATCCGGGTCATAGCGCTCGGGAGCATCATGGTAATCCAACAGTGCCTGGCCGACCGCCTCCTCAACCAGCACCGGATCGGCGGTAGCACCGGCACGCGCGCATGTGCTGTGCACTAAAGATGTATAGAGCCACTCGGCAAGCTCTGCAAAAGCTGTTGGATCATCGCGCGCCAACAGCCGCTGATGGAAGGCATACTCTTCTTGCGTTGCTTTCATCGTTTTGCTCCCTCACCCTATATCATGTTCCTATCTTCTGACCGCCTTTCGACACCTCCTAACTTTAGGCACTGTTTTGCATCGCCCCTGGCAGCAGGAAACGCTGCTTTCTACCCTCCCCGCTTTTACTCTGGCACCTTCTGGAAGATGAGCACATACTCGGTGCGCATGCGTTCTTGCATCCCCATATATGGCATGAGACGACGCCGGTCATTGATTGTGCGGTCACGCTGGAACACCAGCTCGAAGCGCCATGGCCCCGGCAGCCGGATATCCTGGGCCATGTGCACAAAAGCCCGATGAGTAGGGATTGGCATTTTACGGATGTTTGAAGGGCAAACGACCAGTGCAGCATGTCCGCCCGGTCGCAGTACCCGGCCAATCTGGCCGAGGACCCGCCACATATCGGCAAAATAGCGTTGGACCACGCGCCCTTTCTGGTGATCGCGTGCGCTGATGTCGGTAACGATCTGACGCACCAGCGGGATCTGCAGGACCTCCTCGGCGCGTTCCCCCTGATAGGAGCAGGCCGCCCGATCGCTGCCGATGTAGCGACGGCCCAGGAGGCGATAGGCTTCCAGGTCGATAGCGAGGACATCGGCCAGCCACGCGATCGCCAACGCGTGTGCGCGGGTATAATCCAGGGCATTGCAGTACGGAGGGGACGTGAGCACCAGATCGACCGTTGCATCCGCAAGTGGCAGTGTGCGGGCATCATCGCCCACGATCTGTGCGGCAGGTGGCCGCTGCATCTGGGAGAGTAAGCCTACGAATCGGTCCATCTGCGCTTGCATGCGCACGAGCCGCTGGCGAAAGCGAGCCAGGACATCAGGAGGAGTGGGATGTCGCACATGATGGGGGCGGGAATGCACAATGTCCCGCGCGTTCGCCACACTGGTGCGGGCGAGGATCAGCGAGGAGAGCGCCACGTAAAAGAAGCGCTTGAACTTCATCGGCGCAGGCAGTGCGGTAATGGCCCCTTTGATGATGGCCAGGTGCGCGGCGACTTCGGGCAGAAACCAGTAGTCGCGACCGGGAAACGTGGGCAGAGCCAGCGACCGGTGCCCGCGGCGGTACTGGTCGCAGTGCGCTTCGACCGTGGAGAGCACCCATGCGCAATACCGGTGGAGCAGTTCTGGTGGCAGTGGCGTGGTCTTCACCCGGCAGAGCAGCCGTGCCAGGGGGTCGATCTCCACTCCCAGGCCCTTACGCCCCAGGAGCTGCGCCTCGACCAGGGTTGTGCCACTACCGGCCAGCGGATCCAGGACCCAATCCCCTTCGCGGCTCCAACGGCGAATAATCCAATTGGCTAAGGGCGGTGGGCATTTGGCCGCAAAGGGGTGCAGACCATGAGTCGCATAGGTGGTGGGATCATGGGGAAAGTCCAGGTCCGGTTCATCGTCGCAGAACTCTGCTGCTTGCATGGTACTGGTTCCTCCAACAGACCAGGCAATCTGCCTCTGCCGGGAAAGCCTTGTTCCCAGGAGCTTGCTGCCATTGTAGGGGAAGCAGGAGCAAAATGCAAGGGCTCTGGCCGTGGGGCAATGGTGATAATGCCAGTTTACAGGCAGGCGAAGACCCAGCTCTTCCTGTTCTTTGTGGTGCAAAGCGCTCTTTGCAAGGGCTGGCGATGGCCAAAAAATATAGCTTGCTCGTGATTAATTGGGATTCAAGTCAATCATGATATAATAAGGGTAGCAAAGCTGATAGAACACAGGTTCGCGCCAGCCCGCAGTAGAGGGAACAGAGATGTGGATTCCTCGCCGTTTATAACGGATGAGGATGAGAAAAAAGGGCTCTGAGGGAGTGCTCATCCTCTGTGCTCTCTACGGTTCAGGTGTATCGTCGTCAAGGAAAACCCGATGGCCGATCGGCTGATTTCACCACAGGTACATGATGAAGATATCTTGACTGAGGGCAGCTTACGTCCGCGCCGCCTTGCCGAATATATTGGTCAGGATAAGGTCAAGAGCAACCTGGAGATCTTGCTCGCGGCTGCCAGGAGGCGTGGTGAGGCAGTAGACCATGTGCTAATGTACGGACCGCCGGGGCTGGGCAAGACCACTCTTGCCAATATTATTGCCGCCGAAATGGGTGTCAACATCAAGACGACGTCTGGTCCGGCAATCGAGCACGCTGGCGATCTGGCATCGATTCTCACCTCATTACAAGCTGGCGATGTACTCTTCATTGATGAGATTCACCGTCTGAGCCGGGCTGTTGAGGAACGCCTCTATGCAGCTATGGAAGATTTTGCGCTCGATCTGATTATCGGCAAGGGACCCAGCGCCCGGAATCTGCGTCTTGCGCTGCCTCGCTTCACTATTGTCGGCGCGACAACTCGAATCGGCGCCCTGACCGCGCCACTGCGCGACCGTTTTGGCGTGATCTATCGTCTGGACTACTATGATATAGCGGCCCTTAAACAAATTTTGCGGCGTTCCGCCCAGATCCTCAAAGTTCCAATGGATGATGCTGGCACGCAGGAGATTGCCCGCCGTTCGCGTGGCACGCCACGCATCGCCAATCGTTTGCTGCGCCGCGTACGCGATTTTGCCCAGGTGCGTGCCGATGGCCGGATCACACAGCAGGTAGCACGAGATGCATTGGCTGCTCTGGAGATTGATGAGGCCGGGCTGGATAACATGGATCGCCAACTCCTGCTCACAATAATTCAGAAATTTGATGGCGGCCCGGTCGGTCTGGATACGCTTGCTGCGAGTATCAGCGAAGAGGCTGAGACAATTGAAGATGTCTATGAGCCTTACCTATTACAGCTGGGTTTTATCGCTCGCACACCGCGTGGGCGCGTCGTCACACGATTAGCCTATGAGCACCTCCACGTGCCCCTCAATCCAGAGGGGCCGGCAACACTCTGGTCAGGGGGTAGCCTGTCCTGATGCCTGAATCCTGGCGTAGCGAAGATTTCGATTATCCATTGCCTGAGGAGCTGATCGCTCAGACACCTATTGAGCCACGCGACGCTTCGCGGCTGATGGTGATCCATCGGGCGACCGGTCGCATCGAACATCGTATCTTCCGTGATATTGGTGACTACCTGCAACCAGGAGATCTGCTTGTCGCCAACCAGAGCCGGGTCATTCCGGCACGGCTGCATGGCCGCAAAAAGGAGACCGGCGGTTCCGTAGAAGTACTGTTACTGGAGCCACGGCCAGATCACGGCACGAACTGCTGGGAGGCGCTGGTGCGTCCCGGTCGCCGTATCCGCGAGGGTCAGACGCTGGCTTTTGGCGCCGGTCTGGAGGCAATAGTTGTCAAGCGGACACCAACAGGCGGTCGCGTGCTTTGTTTCACTGCACCAGACGGTAATGTCACTGCTGCACTGGAACGGGCTGGTTCGGTTCCATTGCCGCCCTATATCCATGCACCCCTCGCCAATCCAGAACGCTACCAGACAGTCTATGCGCGCGAGCCAGGTTCGGTAGCAGCACCAACAGCCGGCTTGCACTTTACTCCCGAACTGCTGCACAGACTGCAAGCGCAGGGAGTGGGTATCGCCTTTGTTACCCTACATATTGGTCTGGATACATTTCGGCCTATGGAGGCAGGCGGCCTGGAGGCTCACAAGATGCACTCTGAGGAGTTCGAGCTGGGACCAGAGGCTGCGGCGCAGATCAATGCAGTGCGTCGTGCCGGCAGGCGGATCGTCGCTGTCGGTACGACGGTTGTGCGCGTGCTGGAGAGTGTGGGCATGCTGCAAATAGCCGGGAGTGAAGATGAAGTGCAGCCCTATCGGGGGCGAACAGGGCTCTTCATTCGCCCGGGCCATCGCTTCCGTCTGGTAGATGCGCTGATCACTAATTTCCATCTGCCACGTTCAACTTTGATCGTTCTGGTCAGCGCTTTCGCCGGTCGTGACCTGATCCTGCGTGCCTATAACGAAGCCGTGCGCGAGCGCTACCGCTTCTATAGTTTTGGCGATGCGATGCTTCTCCTCTGAAGATCCGCCCATTTCATCTGAAGATCCACCCATTTCATCGTGCTGCTGATCAGCCGGGGACCTAATCGCTGCTTCCAGGAAAGAGCTTTAGTGGATGCTCGCAAAAACCGAGCTATAATTAGGGATGATCTCGAAATCGTTCAGCGGCCAGTAGACCAGCACTGCCCGGCCGATAATATCCTGAGAGGGGACCGGCCCCCAGACGCGGGAATCAGAGCTATCACCCCGGTTATCGCCCATCACGAAATACTGGCCAGGCTTCAGCGTAATGTTCGTTGGCTGATAGGGATCAGGTGCCGGATTAATATATGGCTCTTTCAGCATGTGCCCATCGACAATTACCATACCTGTCTGCGTAACCTGTATGTGATCGCCGGGGATGCCGATCACGCGTTTGATGAAGTCCTGGCTTGTATCTACGGGCCATTTGAACACGATAATATCGCCGCGGTTTGGTGGGTGAAAATAGTATGAGGCCTTATCCACGAGAATGTACTCATCATTATGGAGGGTGGGCTGCATGCTCACGCCATCCACACGAAAGTTCTGCACCGCGAAGCGAATTACCAGAAACATAAGAATCGTGAGGACGATCGTCTCCAGCACCTCACGCATGAACCGGAAACGTCGCAGACTTTTGACGGCCTCCTCACTCTGCTGATCGATCACCTGGCACCCCTTCGCGTACGGGATCCTGAGCAAAATCACAGGGGAGGTATTCCCACGCTCGATGTCTGTAACCCGGCATGAGCATGTTACCCATATTGCACCGTTACTCTGTATTATAACATAGCGCAAGGAGATGAAAATGCAGGCTGTAAATAGACTCTCATCCCGCAGAAATGCCTCCCCTTTCGCTGAAAACTGATTTCAAAAAAGGGGAGGCAAAGGAACATTCACTTATTCCTTTTCCTTACTCTTACTATCTATTCCCCTGCGCTATTCCGCTGTGCCTGGGCGCCGAAGTGGCACGCCGCTCTCTGCCGCAGCCCGTGTTGGTGCGTCGAGGCGCAGCCCCAGTCCATCGGCCAGCCGTGTCAGGTGGTTGAAGAGCCCCACGATATGCGCAACTTCCAGGCAGGCGCGGTCATCGAAGCCCAGGTCACGCAGTGGCTGCCAGTCTTTTTCAGTCATACGCGTTGGCGTTGCGCTTAACTTTTCCGCCAGGGTGCACAACGCCCGGTCTCGCGGCGAGAGGTCAGGCACTTCGCGCCAGCGTCGCTGCTTAATGGCCTCAACTAATGCGGGGTCTCCACGCTCGACACGCAGAAACTCTGCGTGTGATACCGTTCAGTAGTGGCAGTCCTGGGCCGCCGCCGCCACCGCCGCCACCATCTCGCGCTCTCGGCGCGTCAAGAATCCTGGTTCAAACATGACCTGGGCAAAGAGTGAAAGCATAGCTGGGCCAATGCGATCATGCGCCATAAGAAGCCGGCGCATTGCTGAAATGAAGCCGAAATCGTAAGGAAACGGTTTATTCCGTGGCATCTGCGCCAGGACTTCCTCTGAGCTGGGGAGCGAAACCCAGGCTTCTTTTTCCGGCTGCTCTGTCATCACGATATCTCCTCTGATCTCACAATCTGGTGGCTATAGTCCGTACTGATTCTCGAGATGGCCCTTCCATTTTTCGCGCTCTGGCGCAATTCACTGCCTGTGGCAGATAGCTCTAGTATACTATTAAGCCCTGAAGCTTGGCTAGAGGTCCGGGGCAATCTATAGACCTCTAGCTTGCCTTCCTGGCTATTGACCTCTGCGGTACAATGAGGAAAGGTGACTCGTCTTTTTGTGATAATATTGCTGCTCGTTTGTTAGGAGCGGAGAATTGCGCAAGGTGCTACTCATCGGGCTGGTGGTGGTAGTTGTGTTGACCCTGATCGGATATTTCGCTGGTCAGGCACGAAACCACGCCTCTTCCGAGGTCAGTGTATCCACATCTCAGAATGCAGCGATGCAAAATGCGCCAATTGACTGGGCTGCACAGGCCTTTGCTCTCCGCTTCTGCGATGAGTGGCTCACATGGGGGCCGGCTACCGCCGATGCAACCGAAGCCGCAGACCACGCCACGCGCATCGCTCCTTTTCTGGCGGCGGATTTGCGTGATACAGACCCGCAGGCCGGATGGACACCTTCATCCACTGTCAATGGGCAGGCAGTCCAGGTTGTCTCCATTGCCGGCTATGCGGTTAATGGCAATTACCAAGCTGTCGAGTGCCAGGCAAAGGTAATTCCCGGAGGGAGTAATGGCGATGGCCGCTGGGTCTACTGGTGGATTCGTCTGGCCGGCGCGCCCAACAGCGGCAGTTATGCGGTGATCGCTCCTCCGCAGCCAGCTTCTGGTGCTATGGTGCGGAGCAATGCTGCCATAGCCCTGCCCGACATGGGGGTCTCTGATGCTCAACTCTCTCCAGATCAGATGGCTGCGATCCAGCAGGAAGTGCTCGAACCGTTCTTTCAAAGTTACATCAATGGCGATGGGCATCTGGGGGCTTTCATTGTCGCTGGTGCGACCATTACTGATCTGCGTGGGCAGGGGCTTGTGTTTGTCTCGCTAGATGCTCCGGTATTCAGTCGGATAGCCAATGGCCAGATTGTCGCCGGCTGTGTTGTGCACATCCGCGATCTCACTACTGGCGCTCTTTTCGCACCGCAGTATCGCGTGACGCTCATCCAGCAGGCTGGCCATTGGTTTGTTGCGGCATTATCATAATACCCTGCCAGTTTTCGACCCCATTTGCCCTCGACCATGCCTGCATACAGTTGAGGGCTGACAGGATGACTGCGAGAAGGAGGATGAAATGGGACTGGTAAACTATGGAATCGAGATTGCTGGCGGTATTGTCACATTGATCATCCTGCTCAACGCTGCCCGCGCTATGGCGCGGCATAATCAACGGACCGCCCTGGTTGAGTTCGTACTAGCAGCCGCCATTGTCATCCTGATTGCCAAGTTTCCTGACCAGTTCGCTCAGGGCGTACAAACTGTTTGGAATATTATGATTAGCAAGCTTTCTCAGTAGAGACACCAGTGACCCCATGAGTATGGAGGGAAGTCAGGGTGCGAAGCGAGAAGAAGATAGCGCCATTGGGCGAAGAAGACGGCTATAACTCCGCGATAGAATACGGAGTGTATCGGCGTGTCCAGACACGCCCAACCTACATCTATCAACTCTTCGGGCGCATTCGTCTGCCACAGCCAGTACAGATCCCGACGCTTCTGGCCACGTTGCTGATCGGCTCCTTGCTGCTCGTTATCTGGCTGGCATTGCCCATTAATATGACTGGCGCTGCCCTACCCATCTTTGTCTTCATTGTCGGATTAGCTGCTGTCGCCTTTGAGAAGCTGCACTGGGATGGGCGCCGGGCTGATCGCTGGCTAGCTGCTGTGATTCGTTGGTGCTTCTCGTCCCACGAATATGTGCGCTTTAAGCCGGCCCGCACTGCTCGCGTACGGCAGATCAATAGCGCTTCCGGCTGGAGAACGCCCAGCCGTCCAGTATCACCAGTTATTCTGATCCGCCAGAAGAAACGAGGGAGAGTTCATGTTCGGATTTGGCGCCGAGGATAGATCTCCTTACAAATACTATGAGGCCAATCTGCTCTGGATGGCAGATAATCGCATCCTCGCCGGTTATGTGCTGCCCCTGGTCAGCTATGTCTATCTTGACCAGCTAGCCCAGCGCCGCGTCCACGATGCTGAAGCCCATCTATTCTGGCAAACTCTCCGCTGGTCACAGTGGCATGGGGTCAATCGCAACTATTCAACTGCTGCCTATGCGGAAAGCTTGAGAAACGATCTCTTCACCACACGCCATCGTGCTGCCTGGTCACGCTGGTGCGCGGAAGCTGCGCAGCACCTGGGCGAGCACATGCCGCAAGAGCGCGAGGTTTATCTGATAGTCGAGATTCCATTTCGCCCGATGCTTGCTTTTCCGAACCGTGCCATTGCTATCGATGGCCATGAGAGTGCAGGTCCTGATGATCTGGATAACCTGCCGGCATCCTCCGGTCTTTTCTCCGCTGAGCGGAGAAGAGGATGGGGAATGAGATGGTGGCGCTGGGGCACCGAGGCAGCACGACGCTTCACCGGCCTGGCTGATGAGATTACCCAGGAAGCATGGAATCAGGCGTGCGAGGCAGAATGGCCTATCTTCGCCGGTATCCAGCGCTCCATCCCTCAGGTGCGCCGCATGGACACACGCGACTGGACCTGGCTGATCCGCCGTGCCTTTTACCGGGGCATCGGCGAGCCGCCGCCCCGCAATGTCTGGACGCCCGCGCTGATGGCCTATCTAGATGACCAGGGGCAGGTACGCCTGGCACCACGCAAGAAAGAGCTATCCGCCCTCTGGGCCGGTCGCCTTCGCGACCGCCTGGGCTCTATCGCTATTACCCACGCTGATAACCAGGTGAGCTACCAGCGTTTTGCCGTTGCTGCTATGCTGCCGCCGCGCGTCACTTCACCTGGTATGGAATATCTCCATATGCTCAGTGACCTTCCCTTTCCGGTAGATTGGTGTTTGCATGTCAAAGCGATCCAGAATCGTGAGGCGATGGCGGTCGTCCGCCGCGAGCAGGAACGTTTACAGGATCAGGTGCAGAACATCGATCGGGCGGTGCTTCCTCAGGCGCTCATTGCTGCCGCTGACGATATCGCCCATATGGAAAGCGTCTACAGTGATCCCAGCGGTGAGCCGCTGGTAGAGGCATGGCTGACCTTCATTATTGCCGCCCCCGATCCCAAGCTGCTCCGTCATCGCGTTGAAGCTCTGACCGACCGCTACCGGGGCTTGCTGGATCTTGAGTTCCCTCATGGCGAACAGTACCAGCTCTTCTTGCAGACCCTTCCTGGCATGCCGGTGCTGGTAGATGATTATTCGTTGCCAATGGAGCCGGGTGCACTGGCTGCCGGTGGTCTGCGTACCACTGATCGTGTTGGTGACTATACTGGCCCATTTATTGGCTGGACTGTTGCCACAGCGCGGCGCCAGCCTGTATTGCTCGATCTCCCCCGGCTCATGCTGGTCAACAAGCCCGCTAATATGGCGCTTATCGGTGAACCTGGCACTGGCAAATCCGTCGCTATGAAGCTCCTTGATACGCTCTACGCCTATCGCGGAGCGCGGCTGGCTATCGTTGATCCTAAGAACGAGTATCCGCCGGCCTTTGCTGTTGATGAGACCCTGCGTGGCGCTATGCGTGTTGTGGACACTCTGGGCTACGCCACCGGTGGGCGAACCCTCGATATTGAGGGCCGCCGTGCTGATATTGTTGGTCTTACTCCCTGCGGCATTGCCGGCGACGACCGTCAACTCGCCCGCGAAATCGCCCAGGAATATCTTGAACTCTTGCTTGGCCTTTCGCCGGAAGATCTGCGCTATGGCGCGCTCATGACCGCGATGGAGCAGTGGCAGCAGGATGGTGCGCTCTCCTTGCGCCCGGTGATTGACTGGTTTCTGGCGCCCGCGCGAGTGCGCGAGGAACAGAATCTGGGCCAGTTACTGGCCCAGTATGCGCGCATGCCTCTTGGCCGGCTGGCATTCGCTGAGGCAGAGCGCGGTGACCGCGCGGTGGTTACAACCCTGCTCAATTCACAGATCAACATCTTCCCAATCCTCTCACTGAAGATCCAGCGTGATGAGGAGCGTGGGCGGCAGCCCAAAACCACTACCCAGCTATTAAGCGAGGGCCATCTCTATTTGATCGGCCGCGCCTTCGAGCGCTTGATGCATCTGCAAACAACGGAGCCCAAAATTTTTCAGTTTGACGAAGCCTGGAAGCTTGCACAAGTTTCCCAGGGACGCCAGGTCCTCAGTTCTATTGGTCGAGAAGGCCGCTGGAAGAAAGCCAGCCTGATCGTTGCTTCCCAGTATCCTTGGGACCTGGCTGATTACGGCCTGGAGGCCAGCCTCCCAGTCATTGCTATCTTTCGTGCTGAGAAACGCCGCGCTGCCGAACTCTCGCTGGAACTTCTTGGCCTGGACAAAGGCCGCCCCGGCCTGGTTGATGAAGTGCTTACGCTTGCCACTGGACAATGTCTGTTGCGCGACGCTGATGGACGGGTTGGCCGTGTCCAGATCACACCGGTGCCATCGCGCCTGCTCGATGCATTTAACAGTACTCCAACCTTCACCGAAGATACCTATCGGTTATCAGGCGCAGGCAATCAGCTTACTCTACCAGGCGCCGGTCATCGACCAAGGGTGCCTCTACAGAACGATGGGCCAGGCGACTCATAAGGGGCAACCGCCATAGTCACCTGCTGAACCTGGCAGACTCATAGCTCTTCCCAAAAATTCCGCGGCTGGCCGCCAGCAGGCAAGAGGATGAAAATGGATCAGACGAGACAATATATCCATAAGTCCCATTCACAAAAGGGCCCTCCACGAGCGCACACGTTCCATGGACTCATCCTGTCAGCGATCGCCGTTCTGCTGGCCTTGCATATGGGGCTGCTCGCCATGACGCCTGGCGCTGCTGTTCGGGCCGACGGTCTGGACCCGTTTATTCCGCAGTCCCAATTCCAGCATGCTGCCTATTTCGAGCAGGTGCCACCAGGCAACTATTCGCTGGATTTCCAGGTTGAGCCCAGCCAGAATAGCGTTGACCCCCGCAACTGGTTCAATAATGTTGGAGCCGCTGGCCGCAACGACATTGGCCAGGCGCTGGCTCAGATCATGTCGCTCTTCATGGTAGCCGAAGCCTATGTTACCCGCGTGGTTCTCGAGCTGCTGGGATGGTGCTATCATCTACCCATTGTTCCTGAAGTCACCCGTGCGCTCACACCGCTCTTCAATGGCATTGTGGGGCAATTTTATTTCACCCTCCTCGACTTCTGGCTCATCGTGCGTGCTGGCCATATCGGCTATCTGATGCTGCGTGGCCGTAGCGCCGCCTCTTTCAATAAGTTTGTTGTTCTGATTCTCCTCGTGCTGCTGGATACTGCTCTTATAGCACGACCGGCCGATGCTCTTCTGAGCGCCGATGCAGTAGTCAATCAGACATCAGGAGCCATCCTATCAACTATCAACGATCATCTGCCGCCGCAGTGGGATCAGCAGAATGGGCATTCCTATACACCATCGCAACCAATTAGCGATCCCGCTGAGCATGCTATCGCCGTGACGGGCGGTGCTATCTGGGATCTAGCCGTAACTGAGACGTGGTGCGCTGCTGAGGTTGGCAGCGGGCTCTCCTCTCGTCCCTGTCAGGAAGCAACCCAAACGCTCCTTACCGAGGATCCGGGCCAGCGCGCTGCCTCAAGCACATTTGTCCAGGGCTGTGTAGCTCTGCCGGATGATCCCTCGCAGCATTTTAGCTGCCTTCAGTTTGGCAATCTGGGCGAGCGCTTTCTGGTGGTGCTCATCGGCGCGCTGAATACATTGCTCCTCGTAGGTTTCCTGGCTTTCCTGGCTATCGTGCTCCTTGCTCTCAAAGTCGGTATGGATATCTGGTGGCTGCTGGGCGCATTCGTTATCGGCTTTAACATCGCCCCCCAGATTGGGGAGCGAGTAACACTGAGCTGGCTGCGGCGCATGGGAGATCTGCTGGTAGGTGTGCTGGTCGTTGGCACTATTCTGGCAGTCGTCCTGATCGTTGCGCGGACAGTTCTGGCGGCGGCAGCAAGCGCTGGTCCGCTAGGCCAAATGCTTGCCTGGACAGCCGTCATGGCTTTTGTCATGTGGCGGCGTGACCTATGGATGCCACTCGTCTTTGGCGCTACGGCGCAGGCTGTTCGTGGCACTGCCGGTCTGCGGCAGGAAGGATATACGAGCAGAGCGCCGATCGTGATTGGCGGCTATAGCGCAAGCGAGCTTACCGGCAACCGCATATGGGTCACGCGTAGCATGACTAGTAGTCGTAGCCCTCTCGATCGCGGACATCCTCTCATTGCCCGATCGTCTCGCTTCGCAGATGCTACAGCCCGTCCCGAATGGGTTGCCGGGGGGGCGATCGCTCCAGCGACAGGCTTTGCCGGACAGGCTGGCGATGGAAATCATACAAGAGATCTGAGCGAGCGGAAACACGTTGAGGATCAGCTCACACGCTACGACACTTCTGCATCACCGGGCCATCAGCGGTCCGGCATTCATCGCTCATCCTATCAGCCTCTGCATCCCTCACCGGATCTGGCCACTCAGGAATACCTATCGACTGTCGAGCATAGCAGAAGTGGAGCAGAGGGGCAGGCATCCTGGCACGCCAATCCAGAACTCGCTAGATTGCACGGTCCAGCACAACGCACCAGCGCCGGGCAGCTTGATCTACGGGATATCCTGCGCCGCCGTGCTGCCCTCATCGAGCAACGGCGCCTGTCATTGCCTCCTTCGCGCCCTGAACCTGAACCAGTCGTCATAGAGCGCCGTCCCGTCGCCGGGATGCCTCATTGGACCAGTTCGTCATCAACAACACAGCCGTAATGGGAACACCACAACCAGGGATCGATTGCCCGGTAATACGGCAGAGCGTTTCCAAATGGTGATGTGCAGTGAGTAAACAGATCGGTTGTGCACTGAGCACAGGTGGTTGTGGCTGCCTGGCACTGCTCAGCATCATGCTGCTGGTTATTGTGGCGCCAACGCTGGCGCTGGCACCGCTGGCCGGCTTCTTCGCCGGCAATGCCTCAGGTACTCAGCAGGTCCTGGTGCCGTCTCTTTCTGGGCTACCCATGCCTGGTGATCGATCGATCCTGGGTGGCGCAGAGGCCAGCGGCGCACAACTTGATGCTATTCTCGCCAATTTTGGCAGCCCAATGGTAGGTCTGGGCCCGATCATCGCTGATTGGGCGCAACAGACCGGCATAGATGATCTCTTTGCGATGGGCATTTTTCGCGAGGAGGCAGACTTCGCGCAACCCGGCACCCTGGCTTACAGCAATCACAATCCAGGAAATATTGAGTATATTCCCGGCTGTGCCCACAACACCGGGCGCTTTGCCAACTGCCCGACCTTTGCCGATGGCATTCGCGGCTTCTTTCAACTCGCTCAGAGCTATGCTCACGGGACCTGCTCAGTATGTAATGGCAAACCGCTGAACGATGTGGTACGGTTTGTGTTCACTTATGCCCCACCCATAGAGAACGATTCCAGCGCCTATGCTGCCAACGTATTGCGCTGGTGGGCCGAGTGGGAGGGCAATCAAGGCCCATCGGGATGGCCACTGGCCGGGACTATTACACAGGGCTTCGGCTGCACGATGTATCCGCTGGAGCCCCCTGAAGGTTCCTGCCCGCATTTCCACCGTGGCCTTGACATTTCTGACGGTCACTGTGGCAGTCCTCTTGTTGCAACTATGGGCGGCACCATCCACTATCTCTATCAGCCTAATGGCTACGGCAACTATGTTACGATCAGCAATCCGTCCTCCCGCTACGTCGTCATCATGGGTCATATCTCTGGCCATCCCCCTAACCTGACCAATGGCGATCAGGTCACGCCGGGCGAGGTCATCGCCTATGAAGGTGAAACTGGCCACGCCACCGGCTGCCACGTGCACTACGAGATTGATCAGGGTTACCTGGGCGGCCCACCAGTCAACCCAAGCGGCACGTTATAAGCCCATTATCACCTTTTGCCTGTTGACCGGCTCCGTGAATCCTGTATAATTGAAGAGTAAGTATATCTGGGGATGCAGGGGACCAGGAATCCCTGCCGGGAAGGTTGGAGGCTGCTGAACCTTCCCTCTTTTTGTGTACTACAGGAGCGGATATGGCTATAAAGGCTGGGCGAAAGCTCTGGGGAATCGCACTGGTGCTGGCGCTGTCAGCAGGAATCACCCGCATCATCATGGCCGGTGAATTGGGTATTCTGGCCAATCCTGATCTGGCCAATGTTGTGGTACCGCCAGGCGAGATGTCTGTCCTGGGTAAGCCGACCATCTCCGTCCACACTATTACTAACATCCTGCATGCATATGGTTCCCCTGCTGTGCAAGATGCACAGGCCCTTTATGACCTTGGTGTGCGCTACCATATTGACCCGGCGTTTGCCCTGGCCTTCTTTATCCAGGAAAGCGCCTGTGGCACTACAGGCATCGCTCGCGTCACACGGTCCCTTGGTAACATTCGCTATACGCCTTCAGGCAGCCCTGTGCGCTATACCGACTATAAGGGCTATCGCGCCTATGCGACCTGGCGCGATGGCTTTGAGGATTGGTACTGGCTGATCAGCCAGATCTACATCCCACACGGCCTGACCACCGTTGATCGCATTATTCCTATCTATGCACCTGCCGATGATCACAACGATCCCTCTACCTATATCGCCCATGTCAAGCAACTTGTGACGTACTGGCGGAATCACTAAGCCATTCTGTCATGCAGGATTGACGCTGTGCTTAGCAGGCAATATACTTTTGCTGTTGGGCTGCAATTGAAAAGATAGGTGATCAGATGGTGATGGGACAACGAGCAACGGCTCCCAGCCAGTATTTACTGGCGCAAGCCGATCGCATAGAGGAGGTCCTGACAACTCTCCTGAGCACGGCAGAGCGCCCAGCATATGTGCTGGTCGATCATATTATCCAGGGGGCGCGCATTGCGCAGATGACAGTTTACCACCCAGACTTCATCCAGCCAGAGCAAATTATAGCTCACGAGGCACAGATCGCCCGTGCTGCTCGCGTACCAGGTTGCCGTGTTGTCACTCATGGCACTGAGGTATGGATCGAGCTCCCAGCACCTACACCGCACCCCGTACCACTGGAATATCTACTACGCCAAGCGGCCTATGATAGTCATGATGGCCAGTTGCTTGTACCACTGGGCGAAACCCCGAGGCGCGACGTGGTTTCTCTCGACCTGGCCGCAGCTACAACTCATGGTCTCCTCATGATCGGTGGCCAGCGATCGGGAAAGACAATGACGCTGGCTGCTATTGCCGGTGGGCTATGCCGGCGCTATCCGGCGAGCCGCGTGCGCCTAGCTATTGTAGATCCCAAAGGTGCAGAGCCGTTCGACCCATTCACCTACTCTGCTCATCTCTTGCATCCCGTAGTTCAGAGTCCAGGAGAAGCTCTGCAAGTACTAGAGGCCTTTAGCGCAGAGTTGCAGCGGCGCACTGAGCGCCAGCGTCGTCTCCATCTGGTTCCCAATTGCCACTGGGTGCTCATCCTGGACGATGTTGAAACCGTCCTTGAAGCCGATGACATGGCCAAGTATTGGCTAGACCGGCTGCTGAGCCAGGGCTACTCTCAGCGGATACATGTGCTTGTGTCCACTGCTCACCCAGAAAGTCTCCCCTCGGGGCTGCCACAGCGCCTGCCTGTTCATATCGCCGGTCGTCTCTCAAATGACCAGATCCGCCAGGCACCAGAGTGGTATCAATGGATTGGAGCAGATCGCCTGCTGGGCGCTGGTGATCTGCTGGTCTCACCGGGTTCTGAGGAGGTCTTCCGCGTTCAAGGCGCATATGTCGATCTTGATTTTGCTGTTCCACTGGCAACAGCACCTATTCCAATGCTCGATGCGGCAGCTATCCAGCAGTTGTCCACCCGCCATCGTAAAGCTGTCCCTTTCAGTCGTGCACTGGTGCCGATGCCTGGCCAGACTCCAGATCATGCGCGTATGTCGGCAGCCACAATAGCCACAGCGGCATCTAGCAGGCGGGCTACCTCCCTTGAGCCGCCGGCGGAAACGCTGGTTCCAGCATCGTTCCGTCTCTCACACCTCTTCCTGGTGCTGCTCAGCGCGCTCACCCTGCTGGCACTGGGTGGCGCTTTCGCCTTTCTGGTACCCCATTAGTAGCAAACTGCCTGAATTGACTGTTACCTCTAACTTCTCCTCGCCACAACCGTGAAGGAGGGGCCAGAGGAGCCGAAAGCCCCTGGTTGTCTGGCATACAGAATAGGCTTTGTGGCCAGGCGAGCCGGCACAGCCTATCTATGTTGCCGGACAGAACCCCTTCTCACGACAGTCATCTCAGCAATTGCAGACCGCCTATATCGACCAGCTAAGAGCCCATACTATGGGCGTCGCGCATCGGCCAGTACACCTACCAGTCCGGATTGCTGCTCGACGCTGATAAAGTGACGTAGCCCACTTCCATAGATATCCTCGCGCTGTGTGGCCCGCGCTGCCTCGCATGCATAGCCGAGCGCCAGCAGCACACGATACGAAACCCACTCTGCGAAGCCCTCACGCCGGAACTCACTTTGATGCCAGGGACAATGTTCAGCCTGCCAGGCATGTCCAAATTCATGCGCCAGTGTTCCGATGAGCAGAGCGCGTGGGAGCCCATATTCAGCGTAGATGCTGGTTAAGAGACCGCGTTGCGCGAAGAAACCCAGCAGATGCTGTGGCGCTATCTGGTCCTCACCACCAAAGGAACTACGCAGCCGATCCAGTTCACGGCGCGATACCACATGGAGGGTAGGCGGATGTGCCACGTGCAGTCCCAGTGTAGTGCTGGTCACCGCAATCACTTGTTGATAAAGCTGCTGTGCCTCTGCTTCGTGATATATGGCAGTGGCCGCGCAGGATGCACAGCGGCTCTGATTATCTGGCAGAATCTGGCTGCCGGGGCCTAGTGGCGCCCCACACACGTCACAATGCGGCCGTTGCGCCATACATTGGCGGCAGTACGCCGCAGGTGAGTCACCCACCTGCAAATAACTGGTGGCAATCGGCTTGCCACAGGCGCTACAGCGCGGCATACGTGCAATACATTGGAGGCAGTATTGCTCTGTGGGGCTACTGTCTGTCTGCTGGCTGGGTTCACGAGCAACGGTTTGCAGGGAATAGGATGGGATGCCACAACCATGACAGCGCGGCAGCTCACTATGGCAGCGAATGCAGATCACCAAACCGTTATCATACTTAACAAAACTTCCATATAGGCGGTGGCCGCACAGATGGCAAAAACGGTGTCTACGATGACTCTGCTTGATCGGCGAGCGAAGCAAGAGATGGGGAACATCAGATCGCATGCCGACGATTTCCTTCCGCTATCACTATTCCACAGGTATTACGCATTCCTGAGCAGTGAGTTGCACTACCTTCGCATGCAAAGTCAAGCAAGACATCTTTGCAGAAAGAGATGCGGAAGGACTCATCCTTCTGTATTTATCCGCTGCGCGCGGTAGCGCGGGCAAGCTCATCACGAGCGCAGTCGGCATCACATATGGCGCCAACCTCCTCAAAACGGCTAGTTGCTATTTTCAGGTATTCGCGCGCGCGCGCAGCACTGTCAGGCTCATTACGCCGGCTATAGAGCGCGCCCAGCATGCGATAGGTCTGCCCTTCCTCCCATGCTGTGCCCAGGCGCTGATAGATGGCCAGTGCCGCAGTCAGATCTGCCTCAGCCTCATCCAGGGAGCCAGCATTCAGGAAATGAATGCCGCGCGCGCGCAGCGCTTGCGCGACGGCTCGCTGGCTCCGGCCTTGCTCGGCGGCAGCCAGCGCCTCAGGCCCGATCTGGGTATAGTGCTCGGTGTCACCTCCTAGTGCGAAGACCTCGGCCAGCTCTGCGAGAAGTTGTGGCAGCCGCGAATAGTTCTTCTGTGGCAGTAACTGCCGGGCCAGCCGCAGAGCCTCCTGAGGAGTACGCTGTGCGAGTCGCAGCCGGTAGTACAGGAACTCGCCCGAGTAGGGGCTGCCCTGCGGGCCAGGTGTCGCGCGCTCGCTGAGCGCGCTATAGCGATCACCTGCCTCGTCCTGGCACATTCGGTAGCAGGCGATCGCCAGTGCTGCCAGACTTGAGGCCGGCCATTCTGTTGTTGGGATACTCCATTGCTCACACGCGCTGATTAACTGCTCACCCCAGGACCGTACTTCTTGCAGGTGATCCCAATCAAAATGAACCAGCAGCAGCGCAGCAATGGCGTACACCTGCTTCCAGGGGCTATCAAAGGTTTCTGCAAGCTTGTGCGCCCGTTGTGCCCAGGATAGTGCCTGCTCATATTCGCCGAGCCAGCGATAGATCCGTGAGGTTTCCTGATATATGTCCAGCACCTCAGCCCGATCGCGGATAGCATCGGCCAGCCCTAGCCGCCGCTCTTGTACATGCAGCAATGCGTGGTAATCTCCCAGGCTTGAGTAGATAATTGAGAGGGCGTCTAGCATAGCTGACATGGTCACGGGACTGTTCAGGTTAGCCGCAATGTGCGCTGCCCGCTCCACCTGCTCAATCGCCCTGGCACTGACCGCATCCTGATCAGGTTGTCCCCAGGCACAGCGGAACAGCCACAATGCCTCGGCAGTCAGCAGCATAGCTGTGGCCGGCGATTCAGGCTGATCTCTGATCAGCGCAAAGCCAGCATCCAGGAGGGTGCGCACCTCTTCGCTGGACGGAGGTATGGTAAACCAACCCTGGAACCGCGTGGCCAGCTCACAGAGGCGCCCATAAAGATATACACCGATTTCGGGCGATCTTGGCTCTGTACGCTGCCAGCACATCAGCGCCTGCTTCCAGTCATCCCAAGCCTCCTGACCATCCTCACGCAGAAAATGTGCGATGCCCCGCTGCTTATAGATATAAACCAGCTCTGTCGGCGCCCCACTAGAAAGCCCCAGCGCCTCTGTATAGAGGCGTATAGCCTGCTCGGTGGCATACTTGCTAGCTGCGCGGTCGCCAGCCATGAGCAGATATGTAATGGCCTTCTGACGGAGCGCTGTACTATCCAGGCTGATCTCCGACGACAATTCACCCTGTAATAACTGAGGCCAGGCTGTCGCCGCCTGCTGATAATGGTATGCCAAAAGCTCAGCAAACTCGGGTAGCCGCCCGGCTGCGCGTTGCTCCAGCCATTCACCCATGCGGGCATGCTCGCGGGCGCGTCGGGCGCGGGGAATGCTGGCATAGGCAACATCGCGCGTCAGCACATGGCGAAACTTAAACCGGCGATCGTTCTCAATAGCGGTGGTGGCATGCTGGTCACTCTCCTGGATGAAGTCACGGCGCACCAACGCTTCTATAGCATTCAGCAATGCGGCCTGATCCAGATCCGAAGCCAGATAGGTAACAGCTCCTAACCAGAACGTGCGCCCGATGATCGCCGCATGTTGAAGCACGCGCTTCTCGTCCGGTGCCAGCAGATCAATACGTGCGGCGATCACACCTTGAACTGTATCAGGGATAAAACCGGTCGTTGAAAGATTGCGTTCCAGAGCGATGGTCCACGCATGGCTCTTATCCATTAAACCGGTGGCGAAGAGCCCGCGATCGCTCAGCATTTTCACAATCTCTTCCATGAAGAAGGGATTGCCCTCGGCACGTGCCAGGATGGCATCGGTTACAGTCGCGGGCACTTCCTCGCCAGGCAGAAGCGCTGTAATGAGCCGTTTGCTATCTGTCGGTGAAAGCGGTTCCAGAGCGATAGTCGTAAAATTACGCTTGCCACCACCCCAGCCAGGACGTTTTTCGAGCAGGTCAGGACGCGCTGAGCAGAGGATCAGTAACGGTCCACTGGTACGCTGCGTCAGATACTCAAGCAGATCGAGGAGAGCGTTATCAGCCCAATGGATGTCATCGATCACCAGCACCAGCAGGCCGCGATGAGCCAGCGCTTCAAAGAAGATACGCCAGGCACGCATCAGAGCATCGCGCATCTCTACAGAATTGGCCGGCGGTAGATCGGTATGGTAGTTCAGCGAGTGTAGCCCTATTGTATAGCCCAGGTACATGGCAATCTGCCCGGCGTCAGCGGTGAGCCCGGCACTCTCTAGCGTCCTCTGTACACAAGTGGAGAGCTTATCGCGCGCAACTGCTGCTGAATCAGCCTCCGTAATGCCGCACCATGTCCAAAGGATCTCTCTGAGTGGCCAGTAGGTGATGCCAGGGCCATAAGACGGACAGCGCCCGACCAGGACGGTTGGCGTGGATGCGTCGCGGGTAGAGCCGGCTCTTGGCGCGATCGCATCCCGGAATTCGCGCCAGAGACGGCTCTTGCCCACACCTGGCGCACCAAGAATAGTCACCAGGTGTGGGCGGCGCTCTGCGGCGATCCGCGCGCTGATGATGCGCAGCAGCGCCATTTCCGTATCGCGCCCAACCAGTGGAGTGCGAAGTCCTTCATCCATCCGTGGCAATGGCAGCACAGCGTTGGCCATAGTCTTGCTCAGCACAACCTGCCAGATCCGCAGCGGCTCATCCTTACCCTTGACCCTTAAGGGCGGCATCGGCTGATAAATGAAAGCCATACGTGTGGCCCAGTAGGTCCGCTCACCGACGAGAATGCCTCCGGGTGGTGCCGCCTGCTGCAGGCGTGCCGCAATATTCACAGTGTCTCCGGTGACCAGGAAGTCCTGACCATCGCCACTATCGGTGGTGGCGATGACTTCGCCGGTGGTGATGCCGATGCGCACCTGCAACTCAATAGCGTCAGGGTGTTCGGCGCGCCGGCTGGCGTTGAAAGCGCGGAGAGTAGCCAGCATATCTACTGCTGCCCGCACGGCCCGAACCGGATCATCTTCGTGAGCAACGGGCACGCCGAAGACGGCCATAATCGCATCGCCAATAAACTTCTCCACCGTCCCACCATGACGGTGGATCGCCCGTGACATGGTCGCGAAGTAGGTGACAAGCAGCACGCGCATATCTTCGGGATCGAGCTGCTCAGCGATTGCTGTCGAGCCGACGAGATCCGCGAATAATACGGAGACAACCCGGCGCTCTTCTCCGCCGATGAGCGCCTCCATGAGCCAATCCTTCTGGCTACGCGTAGCCAGAGAATCTTTCTGCTGAAAATCTACCGGCGGGGAACTGGATAGCAGGGCAGGCAGCCTGGTATTGCTCGCCATCCCATCCTCTGGCACCCCCAGATCGGTAGCAGCAGGAGAGGGAGCCCTTCCAAGCTGGGCACCACAAGCGGCGCAGAATCGAGCATCTAGCGGATTCACAGCTCCGCAGTTGGGACATGCTACTGCCAGTCGTATCCCACACTGAATGCAGAAACGAGCGCCGCCGGGATTGATTGTCTGGCATGCTGGACAACGCACCGGCATTCCTCCCGCTGAGACCACTGATGGCTATCCGGCAAGATTGTACCATGGACCGGCTTTATGGGGCAAAGTGTGCAGAACGCTGGCCTGCATATCGTGATTGTTCGCGGCGTGGTAAGTTGATAGAGCGCTGGCCTCAGCCTCAGAACTCTTGACAGCAACTGGGATATGTGGTATGCTTCAGACGCTGATGATGCAATACATCATGCGGGAGTGGCTCAGGGGTAGAGCATCTCCTTGCCAAGGAGAAGGCCGCGGGTTCGAATCCCGTCTCCCGCTCCATTTTTTATGAGCGCGATCGGGCGACGTAGCCAAGTGGCAAGGCAGGGGTCTGCAAAACCCCCATCGGCGGTTCGAATCCGCCCGTCGCCTCCATCAGATCTCTCTGTTCATCCCGATCTCTCTTCCCCTCCGCTGCTATGCTATTATGCCGGGGCATCTCCATCTGCACTTTTGCGCCTGAGTTCCGACATCTCAGCAGGAAAGCCGGGTCATTAGTATCTATGCAGACTACATATATGTGCAAAAATACGGTATAATAGAAGCATGGGGATGGTTGTGTTGGGGAGGGCCATTTGACTATCGATTCTCGATAACTGGAATGGCACCCGGCAAACGTCCACGGCACGGTCAACGGTAGACCAGACTTTTCCGCCATACCCATGAAAAAGGAGCAAAGCAGAGCCATGGAGGTTGCACATCGCCCCGCCTTTGTACCCGGACAAAAAGCATCATTTACAAAGACTATTAGCGAAGCTGATGTAATCCTCTTCGCAGGGATCTCTGGCGATTTTAATCCGCTTCACATCAATGAAGAGTATGCTCGCCAAAGTCGCTTTGGCCGTCGCATCGCTCATGGCCTACTGAGTGCGGGGCTTATCTCACATGTGCTGGGGATGCAACTGCCTGGACCAGGAGCCATTTATTTGAAGCAAGATTTAAAGTTCCTTGCACCGGTTTTTATTGGTGATACGATCACGGCAACCGTAGAGGTTTTATCATACCGCGAAGACAAGCATATCGTCACCCTGCAAACAGATTGTGTCAACCAGAATGGGGAAAAAGTGCTCACTGGTGAAGCAGTATTGATGATGGATAAAGCCTGGCAGAGCCAGCAAGACGGGCACCTCCGCCAGGGTGAAGTAGGTGTCAGTGCCAATAGCGAATAGCGGGCAAGAGAGTCATGCAGGCAGCCCACAGCTCCTAGGAAAGCATCCTGAATTTTGGAGGATAAGCACCAGGAAGGCAGTGGATGATCAGCTTACCACCGCTGGCTGCGCCATCTAATAGCACGTTGCAGCAGCACAGGGAGCTTCAGTGGTCCCTGAGGCAGCTATGCCCGCTCTCTTCCAGACACATTTTTCTGATCAGGCGTGATTGGCCTCGCTACCCCGGCTGACTTGACCCTCCGTCTCATTTCAATGCCCGGGGAAATCTCGTGCATAGCGCTGATCTGATGGTATAATAGTTGCAGCGCCACAAAAACTTGCCTTCAGCATGCCGCTTGTTGAAGCGGAGAGTCCTCCAACTACCTGGAGAAGTCTTTATGGTCAGCAAGTTCAATCGTCTGCCCGACAAGCTCAACGATGCGATAAGCGTGATCCAACAATTATCTGATAGGCTATATCGCGCTCTTAGCAAGAGCAACCTGGATCGCTACTTATCTGTGAACCGGCACCTGGATCATCGTGGGCAACGTACCCTATCACCTGACCAGCATACAACCATCCCATCGCCGGCTCTATTGCTCGATGCCGTGCCACGCATTCGCACACGGTTCTGGGTCGTAAATAGTGGCCGTGGCCGCGTGGCGACAGGCCGCTACCACTACCATATTATCACCAGCCATGGGCGCATAATCCGTGTCTCAGACAATCTTCTGGACATCATCCGCCTGATTGACGGCACACACAGCATTCGTGATATCTGCCGCGCACTGGCGGCCAGGCAGCGACGGCCAGTCCATCCTGCAGAAATCGTTTATCTGATTCACACACGGCTGGAGCCGGTCCGGCTGGTGCACCTCCCCAAGATAGCAGCACGCGCTCCGGCCAGCAATACTCTGGAGACGGCAGAAAAGCCACCACTCGATCCCAGAGCCCTGCTGGCACTGCCACCTAACCCGGACCCACGTTTGGCCCGGCGCACACATCGGCTCACTCCTGATGGCCAGCCACCCACTGACGCATGGCGGGGGCAACCACGAAGTGCCACGCTCTCACCTGCCGGGCGGGCGCTCGTGACTATTGCCGCTTCGATCTTTATTTTCAGCGCTGGAGCTGGTCTAGGACTGGGATTAGGCCATCACGGGCCCTGGAGCACGCAGGGACCGGCATTGGCAAAGCCGGCCGTCGTCTATACGGGGCGACATCTGGCAGGACCCACATCCACACCTGATCCATATGCTACCAGCACCTATATCTGGCGAGCTGGCGATAATCTGGCAGCGGTCGCCAGGCGGTTCCATATGCCACCACAGATTATCCTGAATGCCAATAGTCTGGCCAGTGCCAGCAATATCCCGCCCGGCACAGCGCTGGTCATCCCTTCCCGTTACCGGCCAGGGCTAGATCCCTCGCGGATGCAGCATCCGATCTACTACATTGTGCAGCCTGGCGACACGATAAGCAGCATCGCGGTCACATTCAATGTGACGATCTACGACATTGATAGTGCAAACAATATTGTAGATTATACCCTGATCTACCCAGGGCAAGGGTTGTTGATCCCTTGAGTTTCCTCTTGTCGTCACCTGGCTAAGGGGGGTACAATGGCATTCCGACCAGAGAAAGGAGTACAGGTTGGATGCCAAGATCGGTTGAAAGCACCAGGCTGTACGAAGTACAACAGATCGATCTGGAACTGGAGCGCCTGGGCAGCGAGCTACAGACCGTACAAATGGCGATCGCTTCAGACAGTGCAGTGCGTGATGCACAGGCAAGGCTGAATCAGGCCCTGGAAATGCTCCACGCTGCCGAACAGCAACTGCAGGCGGCAGATGCGGCACTTGAAGAAACTTCTCGGCGTCTGAAAACCCAGGAGCAGCGTCTCTATGGTAACCAGACCAGTGTCCCTACCAGGGATCTCCATGCGCTACAACAAGAGGTGGGGCATCTGCGAGAACAACAGAGCGCACAGGAGGAACGTGTACTACTGTGCATGGATGCACTGGATCAGGCACAGGCCGCACTGGTGCGCGAGCGTGCCGCTTATGACGCCCTGCTCCAGGATTGGGAACATGAGCATGCCCGACTCCAGGCGCGGCTGGCAGAGATCCAGCAGCGAACAGCAGAGCTGCAGGCGCAGCGGCAGAAGATTCTGGCGGCCTGCGAACCGGCTTCTGTGCAACGCTACGAGACGTTGCGGCGTACTAAGCAAGGGAAGGCAGTAGCTAAAGTTATTGCTGGTACCTGCCAGTGGTGCCGCGTGACGCTGACATCCAGCGAGATGCAACGCCTGAGACAGGGCAATTCGTTACAGGTATGCGGCAATTGCGGTCGGATTCTCTATCTCGAGATTCATGGTTAGTCTGGGAGGAGTCATTGATCGAACCGGGCCAAAAGCTTATCCTGCGCACTGATGGTGCCTCGCGCGGCAATCCGGGGCCAGCCGCAGCAGGGGTAGTGATTGAAGACGCCACGGGCAAACTGCTGGCACACGGCAAGAAATATCTGGGATATATGTCCAATAACCAGGCTGAGTACCGTGCGCTGATTCTGGGATTACAGGCTGTTCTACGCTACCAGCCCTCATCTGTCCAGGTATATATGGATAGCGAGCTGCTTGTTGAGCAGATGAATGGGCGCTATCGCGTCAAACACGCCGAGCTCAAACCTCTTTATGAGGAGGTGCGTGCCCTTTGTAGAGCACTGCCACGGGTGTGCTTTATCCATGTTTCCCGATCTCAGAATCGCCTGGCAGATGCACTGGCCAACGAAGCGCTCGATGAGCAACAGGCCCAAGAGTCTGAAGCAGCGCCCTGAGCGCTTCTGCCGACAATAAAGAAAAGGGTGAATGTATCTGCCCTGTGAAGCTTTCCAAACCTGATCCGAATTTATCCGTCAGGACGGCATCAGGAGATATCTTTAATTAACCTGAATTAACCGCCGCCCACGAAATGGACGATCTCAACCGTATCGCCCTCGTTTAGCTGCACCGAGCTATATTCTTCGCGCTTCAGGATGCGCTGATTGTGTTCCACCACGAGCAATGGTGCCCGCACACCCAGCGCCTCCAGCAACTGGCTGATAGTGCTACCCGGGGCGATCCGGCGTTGCTCGCCGTTAACCTCGATGGTAATCATCGTTCCTCCTCAGAAAGAAGTGCCGTGCGCCAGGCCTGTAACAATGCCAGAGTAGCGGCGGTAGGATCGGCTGCGCCCAGTATTGCGCGCATCACACAGATGCCATCAGCGCCGGCCAGCCGCACCGGGCCCAAATTGGCAGCAGTAATCCCGCCAATTGCCAGCAATGGCATATCGACACCCAATGCCGCACGGACGGTTCGAATCAATGCCGGGCCAGCGGTTTGTATCAGATTGGGCTTGGATGGAGTAGGATACATCGTGCCAACAATGAGATAGTCCGCACCAGCTTCTGCCGCCACAATGGCCTCAGCTACCGTGTGCACCGATGCGCCGATAAGGGTATTAGCGGGCAACTGTGACCGCGCCCGCGCTACGCCTCCAGCCACATCATCGCACCAACCACGCCCAACATGCAGACCAGTGGCACCAAGTGCCACGACGCGATCGGGACGCCCATTGATCAGATAAAGCGCACCGGCCTCATGGCAAAGCATAGCGATTTTCTGCATCAGCGCCACTGCCTGGTCTTCTGCTAGCTCCAGGTCGCGAAATTGTACACAACGAAGTCCCCCGTCCAGGGCGGCGTGCACCGTTTCTACCAGCCCGCGTCCAGCAGGCAGCACATTGCAGTTCGTGACCAGGCATACACCAACCTGGCGCAGTTGCATCCGCGTCACCTGGCGTTGCGTATCCATGTCAGGGTAATTCGGGCGAACGATCAGCTGGCAGAACTGCCAACTGGAGCCAGCGATATATCGCGATGGGTGGGCCGGCCGACAATACCTTCGAGCGGGCTGCTGGCAGAGGCATAGGGCTTCTTGGGAATACGTCCTGCGTGATAGGCCTTGCGGCCAGCTTCGATACCCAGACGCATCGCCTCGGCCATAAGGGCAGGATTATCAGCCAGGGCAATTGCCGTATTGATGAGGCAAGCATCAGCGCCCAGCTCCATTGCCAGCGCGGCATCGGATGGTGCGCCCAGGCCGGCATCCACAATCACCGGCACGTGGCTCTGCTCAATAATGATTTGAATCTGCGCGAAATTCACCATACCCTGACCGGAGCCAATTGGGGCGGCCAGCGGCATCACGGTGGCTGTGCCGATCTCTTCTAGCTGTTTCGCCAGAATGGGATCGTCATTGATGTAGGGCAACACAACAAAGCCCTCCTTCACGAGGACACGTGCTGCCTCCAGTGTGCCAATAGGGTCGGGCAGCAGATACTTGGGATCAGGGATGACCTCTAGCTTAACCCAATCAGAGAGGCCCATTGCTCTGGCCAACCGCGCGGTGTGGATAGCCTCCTCAGCAGTTCGCGAACCAGCGGTATTGGGCAGAATTGTGTATTTTTGCCAGTCAATATAATCGAGCAGGGTCTTTTGACCGGGCTTGCCGAGATCCAGCCGTCGCAACGCAACGGTGATGATCTCCGTGCCTGATGCAGCGATCGCCGCCTGCATCTCCTCCATTGAGCGGTACTTGCCCGTACCGAGGATCAGGCGCGAGCGAAATGATTTGCCAGCGATAACGAGCATATCTTCCATGGCAATATCCCTTCAAATGCACGAGCAAAAATGCCCCCTCCAAGTCGGTCGGGGCGTGATGGTGAATTGAAATGCACTCCGCATCATGCCAGAATTGCTGGAACTCTCTCCATGAGGATACTCTACCAGCAGCGCGGGCGTCAAATCCCTGATTTTGCACGATCCTATCCCCAGGCTGATATAATATGACTGGACCGGTGTGTGAATGAAGGAGCAATCAGCATGGATATTACTCAGCTCTTCAAGCGAGCATCATCGGCGGGAACGGTTGAGAAGCGCCCGGATGGCCGGGACCGGTTGCCCCCTGGACAATATTTGACGAAGAAATGGCCGGTATTGAGCTACGAGCCGACGCCGACCTTTGATCCAAAAACGTGGCGCTTCAAGGTATGGGGAGCAGTGGAAGAGCCATTCGAGCTTACATGGGAAGAGTTCCTGGCTCTGCCACGAATCACGCTGACGACGGATTTCCACTGTGTGACAACCTGGAGCCGCTATGATAATCACTGGGAAGGTGTGAGCATTAAGGAGGTGCTCAGGCGGGCGCGCCCCAGACCGGAGGCAACCCACGTGATGGCGCATTCGTGGACGGGCTATACAACTAACATACCCCTGGTGAATCTGGACGACGATGATGTGCTCATCGCGCTCAAGCATGATGGCGCGGACCTGGCGCCTGAGCATGGTGGGCCTGTGCGGCTGGTGGTGCCGAAGCTATATGCCTATAAGAGCGCGAAGTGGCTCAGCGGGCTGGAGTTCATGACACGGGACCGGCCCGGCTTCTGGGAGCAGCGTGGTTATCATAATCGCGCCGACCCCTGGCAAGAAGAGCGCTATTGGTAGCCCCACATCGGTATTCCCCACGGTCCGGGGCCGCTCTCGTTGCGCTCGTTCCTTCCTTTGAGCGCGAGCGGTCCCAGGAAGCGGGGAAGCACGTCTCTGCATCCCTTCGCAGGATTGATCGCTGGTAGCGATCCTGGCTTACAGCAAGTTGCCGTTGGCGTAGGGGTTAATGTAGGCGTGGGAGTCAGTACGGAAGTTGGCGTTAACGTGGGGGTTGGGGTTAAGGTTGGCGTGGGCGTTGGGATCGGCGCTGGTTGGATCTCGACGAGCATACTCTGATACGGCTGGAGTGTAGCTGAGAAACTACCAGTATAAATGCCGAGATCTTGCTGTCCCCAGAGATCATAGACGTCGTAGGAAGCGTCTGGGTTCAGGCCAATAGCACTGAAGTTCAGCGTGATCGAGGTAGCATTCGCGGACCAGTTGAAGAACCCATCAAAGTGGATGCCACTGGCATTTGCACGGTCGAGCAATGGCGGCGGATTTTGGTTTAGGTTGTTCACCAGCGTTATGGGGGGTACGGGCAGCGGCTGTTGCAGTACTCCCAGCACGCCGGGGTTGGTAAGCAATGCTAGGCGATCGGGGGTCAAGGTGGTCAGGTCATCGCCATCAAGGAAGAGGGAGTTGCTAAGCACATCCATTGTGACAAGTGTCTGTGCCTGTGTGGTGGTCAGCGACGATGGGCTATTAGGGACAGCCTCAACCAGAGCATCGTCGGCATAAGGAGCATCAAGCGTCGGGCCGACGAACCACTCCGATGCGGTGCCGATCATTTGATCTTTCACAGTAGACCAGGAGGGCATACCCTGAGGCGTTGAATAGTCCTCAATATCGCGGGTGGTACGCCAGGAGTTGAACCACCGAGCAGGCGCTAGCGGCGCACCAGAACCTAAGATGTAGATCGGATGAGCTGGGTTGCTTTCGAGTACCTGCGCCGCTGTCTGTAGCAGGAGGTTATATGCTTCCTCGCCCGTCATCGCCGGGTTGTAGCGCACCGCATCAACAGCACCGGCATACAGGAGATCCTCCTTGACGAAGTCATACCCCCAACTTTGAATGGTCTGATAGACGCCTTGAATCCATTGGAGAGCTGCTGGATTGCTAACATCGAGAACGGCATCGCCATTTGCCGGCAGCGAATAGATACTGCCATCGAAATTGTGCAGGAGCCAATCGGGATGTTGCTGATAGATCGAGGAATGTGGCGAGATCAATGTTGGCGTCAACCAGATGCCGATCTTGAGGCCCATCGCATGGACGCTGGCAGCCAAGCCGTCCATGCCATTAGGGAACTTCGCATTAGGCACCCAATCACCATAGTCCCGCTCCCAGCCATCATCTACTGTCACCAGTGAATAACCCAGGCTGGCAAGGTTCTGAGCAATATAGGAGGCCTCATCAAGGATATCCTGCTCGTTTACATTGGTGCGGAAATAGCCCCAACTGTTCCATCCTAGCAAAGCGGGGCCATTCCAGGTAATCGGCGGCTCACTCTGATCCGCCACCCAGGCGAGCTGTTGCAGGCCAGCATGGATGTCGCTATAGTAACCGACCATAAATCGCTCACTGCTTACCTGGGTTCCAGTCACATAGGGCGCTCGATCTGGCGTCGTAGACTGTGAAATATCACCAGAGAAAGTGACACCACTCTCCAAGGCAAAAACAGAGAGCGTACCACTGGTGGCATTGTGGCCAGATTCCAGGATGCCAGATTTCCAGATATCATTGGTAACCGAGCCTGCAACGATACCCTGGTTTGTCGTTGGATCGGTCAATGCTCCCACCCAGTAACTTGTGCGCAGCGAGGCGAGGCTGTGGGCAGTAACAAACTGACTCTCCGAATAGTTGCCAAAGCCATTGAGCAACGCAAGATTGCTACTATTGGTACTGCCAATCGAGAGCTGGCCAGCAATCCGGCGTGTACCAATGACAGGTGCGACCTCGATAGGGAAGATAGCATTGGTAGCGATCACTGCGCTGTTCTGGCCAGCTACAGTCCCCCAGACCAGAATAAAGTCTTGCGTATTGTAGAGGTTGATAAAAACCGTGAGCGTCGGATAACGCGGATCGGAATTGATGAGCTGGATCTGCGTACCCTGGCCAAACTGATCGGTAATAGGCACTGTCGTGTCACTGTGCGTTCGGTAATCCGTGTTCTGGAGATGTCCATAATAGCCACTACCAGCGTAATTCTGCACATTGGCCTCGACAGCCGCTGCATTGATCACCGTAAGTCCATTCCAGGCATAGGCAGCCAGGCCGTTTGTAAGCGAGTAGGAGATGGCGATCACGCCATTAGTCCAGGTCACAACGTTCCCTACCTGGATGCGCGTTGGCGGGTGATAGCGTGATGAACTACTGGAAGCATGATTTGCCCTATTGGCCGCCTGGCCTGCGGGAATGGAGGCAAAAGGGAAAACAATCACAGTAGCTAGCAAGAGTAACGTAAGTCCAAACAGCAAGAATAGCCAACCTCTCCACATATCTTCCCAGCCTTCTTGAGCTATCCTTCATCAAGCTATGGCCAGCCGGTATGCCGGACGACCACAGCCGTCCGGCATACCGGCTGACTTTTTTAACGTCATATACACATTTTTTCTTTCGCGCCACTTGCGGCAGCATGGGGAAGCAAAAGAGGGGATGAGATCGCCGCCAAGGTAATTTCCCTAACATTTCCCTGCTTGCTGCCCCAGGAAAGATCGCGTCATCTCTGCACTCCTAATTGGGGTAAAGGTCTGTTGACCTTGCACTAATACACGATCACCGGGGTACCCAGGGGTGCCCATTCATAGAGCCAGTGGGCATCGGGCGTAGTGAAATTGATGCAGCCATGGCTACCACCGTTGAAGGCAGCTGGATCGTAGTGTGGCAAGTTCGTTCCCGGCCCGAACTCCTGGCGCCACCAGGCATCGTGCAGGTAATAGCCACCGACATGATACTCGAGCGCGTAGTTGATCGGCGTCGGCGCATAGTAGAATGGTGAGCCAGGAGGCTCTGATGAGCGAAAGACAGTGGGGCTCTCCTTATCGAAGACATGCCAGAGACCTGGAGGTGAAGGGAGTTCGATACGCCCGGTTGTCACATAGGCCCAGTAGACCATCTGGCCGTTATCATACATGCGTGCCGTCTGCTCCCAGATCGAGACAACGATCACTTTGCCGGTCAGCCCATAGTCATGAATGAGCTGCAGGTCTGTCTTGTGTGGCTGCGAGTGCGGAGTATTATCATAATAATCCGCTGCCGCTGCCTTGAGGTTGGTTATCTGGATATTGATGTCGTTGTCGGCGTTCTGAAAGTCACTGACGGTCTGGGCATCCTGGTACTCTGTTTGCACATCGCTCAGCGTCGTGTTGTAGGAGTAATCGGCAGGCCAGCCATTGCTGAAGTGCTCTTCGTTGCCCACCTGCGTGATCAGGTTCTCGAGCGTCAGAAGATCATGGTAAGCCTGGCCCTGAGCCAGCACAAGCTGCACCCCATTCATCTGGGAGTCGAGCTGTGCAGCAAAGCTGAGATAGGCTTGCAACGTTGTCACCTTTGGCAAGGCCTGCGTATCCTGAGCCAGTTCGCGCTGAAACGTCGTCACATTCTGGCCATATTGCTGAGCCTTTGTGATCATCTGCTGGAACTGGGCAAGCTGCGCCTTACCAACAGCCGGGATCGCCTGCGTCTGATCCAGCACCAATGCCTGCAATTGAGCACTGGCCATATCAGCAATGCTCTGGAACTGCGCGGCGCTTGTCGCCTGGCGGAATGCCTGAATGTCAGCATTGTACTCCTGCTGGCCCGTCAGGACATCGAGATGCGCCAGACTCATCTGGGTCAGCGAATTTTGAAACTCCTGAAGTTTATCGTAAGCAGGTCCCATCTGTTCAAGGGCAGCAACCTGCCCTTGAGCAAACGTCGCGATCTGTCCATAATCAGCCGGTGTATGAACCTGCGCAAAATGTTCTTGCGCCTGGCTGAGGCGCGTCGCAAAGCTTGCAGCTTCTTTAAAGCCCTCGCTCTGTCGCTGCTGCACAGCAGCGGCGAACCGATTCAGCTCTTGCTGCGCCTGGTAGCGTGCTATGTCGGTAGCCTGATCTTCTACGCCGAGTACCTGGGTATAGAGCAATTGATAGCGCGTTGCCAGGTTATCTGGTGTAGTGAATACAGTGAAGACACCCAATGGACCGGTGGCACGGACGGTCTCGGCCTCCGCAGCACTGATAGGCTGGAGATCCATCTGGGGAACACCCAGTGTAACTGCATGCTGGAGCTCTGCGTCCAGCTTTGCTTTCATCTGGAGTGATGTTTGATCAGCGCTCCCACAACCAGATAGCAGGAAGACGAACAGAAAGACGAGCGAGGCAAAGCCTGTAAGCGAGGTGCAACGGCACGACCTGCCGTTCCCATCTGCAGAGATCCACCTGAAAATACCCATGTCCGCTGTCCCCCACTACGGAGAAGGAATACCGGATAAGCAGTCTTCAACACTTATAGCGATTGCCGGGTCAGAAAGTAACATTAAATCTGGACGAGCTAGATACCCTTATGCTTATAATATCACCCAAAACGGACAAAGTTGCTGTGAACCAGCTCACAGTGTGCAGCTTGATGTGCCGTCCGTAAAAAATCAGGAAGCATCACCTTCTTGCAATAACAACAGTCTCGCTTCCTGGGGGTGCGGACATCGTACCTGGACATTTAAACTCTTTAAACAGATGCTCACCCAAAATCGCCAGGGCCAGCGACACCGCCTAGCCGGGCTCTGAATAAGCGCCATAAAAAAAGAGGTAGGGCTATATGCCAAATGGGAAGCCACCTCTGTTACTGCCGACAGGCAACCCTTTGGGCATGCGCCCAAAAGGCATGCGACCCCGGCTCATTTGCTTCATCAACTGGCGCATCTCCTTAAAGGTGCTGAGCAGTTGATTGACATCCTGAGGAGTTGTACCACTGCCACGCGCGATGCGACGTCGCCGACTGCCGTTGATGATCTCCGGATGGTGGCGTTCCTCCGGTGTCATTGAAAGGATGATTGCCTCAATGTGCTTCAGGTAATCCCCTTCCAGTGCCTCTTTGACCTCTGCACTATCGAGCATTTTGCCCACGCCAGGTAGCATACCCAGAACCTGCGAGAGCGGGCCCAGTTTGCGAACCTGGCGCATCTGCTGGAGGAAATCTTCCAGGTCAAAGGTAGCCTCACGCAGCTTCTTCTCCATCTTTTCCGCCTGCTGGCGATCGATTTGCTCCTGGGCACGCTCAATAAGAGTCAGAACATCGCCCATACCCAAAATGCGTGAAGCCAGCCGGTCGGGATAGAATGGTTCGAGGGCATCGGCCTTTTCGCCAACGCCCATAAACTTGATAGGCACACCCGTTACCGCACGGATGGAGAGGGCTGCACCGCCACGCGCATCGCCGTCCATCTTGGTCAAAATCATGCCGGTCAGGCCAACGGCCTTATTGAACTCATCAGCGACCCGCACGGCATCCTGGCCGGTCATGGCATCAGCCACGAGCAGAACTTCCTGAGGTGCCAGCCGCTCACGGATTGTAGCAACCTCACGCATGAGCTGCTCATCAATATGCAGGCGGCCGGCAGTGTCCAGAATGATAACGTTATGGGATTGTTCACGGGCGGCTCGCACGGCGTGCACACAAATATCTACAGGATCCGCGCCGGGCGGCTCGGCATAGACTGGTATATTAAGCTGCTTACCAAGTTGCTGCAACTGGGCTACCGCAGCAGGCCGCTGCATATCCGCTGCGACCATCAACGGTCGCATGCCCTTCTTGCGCAGGTAGAGCGCCAGTTTGGCGGCTGTCGTTGTTTTGCCAGAGCCCTGTAAGCCGACGAGCATAATAATCGTCGGGGGCGTGGTAGCAAAGATCAACTCATTCTTGCCCTCGCCGGCGCCAAGCATTTCGAGCAGTTGCTCATGCACGATAGCAATAACCTGCTGAGCAGGCGAGAGACTTTCCAGAACCTCGGCGCCAACAGCGCGCTCCTGCACTCGAGCGACGAACTGCTTAACGACCCGGAAGTTGACATCGGCTTCGAGCAAGGCCTGACGTACTTCGCGCATGGCTTCGGTGACATCTTTCTCGGTCACCTTACCCTTGCCGCGCAGGCGATCAAACACCTTATCGAGGCGGGTCGAAAGACTTTCAAACATCTATAAACCTCCTCACGGAGAGGAAACATCATATAAGGGATGAAGCTGAAGACTACACTTCTGAAGTATAACCCACTCGCTGCCGTTGCGCAAATGCTCTGTATAGCACGCTTTCCGTCCTTTCGCACATGGGCTACAATGATGCTGGGGAAAACGTGACCAGATCACTTCCATATCTGGCTTACTCCGAAAGAATCATCTGGAAGAGCGGGATGTTCGGGTCGGTCTTGCACAAGCTTATAGTGTATCTTGCAAATTCAGGGAGGTTCTCATCTCATCAGCGCAGGGGGATGAGAAGAGATTCCCAGATGAGGGACACTTTATCCTCCCCTGTGGTGCAAATCTATTTTCAAGGTAAGGACACAACAGGAAGATGAACCAGCAGGGATCTGCACGCGCTCCAGATGCGACATCTGCCGATGCCATGGCACCACCTGGCACAGATGTCCCTGCAACGAGCGAAGCAGCAGAAATAGCGCCGGAGCAACTCGATCCGCGTCGGCCTGAGATACGGGCATTGCTGAAACAGCGCACTTCCCATGGCGGATATGCGGTTGGTGATGCCCGTATTGTCCTGGCAATTCGGGCTTTCAGTCAAAAGGGAGATATAGCAGGGGTCAACCAGCTTTGCGAGCTGCTTTTGGAGCGCAACCGCCCTATGTTTATCCGCCACGCTATGGGGTTGCGCCATCGGCCAGAGCTTATGGAAGAAGCCATTGCCACAATGATGGAGCAGCTCATCCGCGAGGCGATGGACCCACGCGAGCAGTTCATCACGCTCAATTTCGTGCATTATCTGCATTGCTTATGCGCCGACGTTTTCAATCGGGTACTGCGCCAGGAGGGCCTGAGCAGTGTGCCGGATGCTGCTGGCGGACCAGCGGGTCGACCCATTCGTGTGCCACGAACATTGGTCGAGCCACTCACAACCGAGAGCATCGATACAGAATATGCTGCCGCCGATGTGCTGGCTGATCCACGCGATGCGATAGCCAGTTTTGAGGCTACGGAAGAGGCGCGACGCATCCTGGAGCTGGTAGATGATAAGCTTGATCGGCGCATTCTCATCTTGCGCGTCCTGCTGGGATACAAATGGGATGAGATCGCTCGGCTCTGTGGCAAGACCGAGCGCACCATACGCCTCCGCTTTGCAAAAATACGAGCCCGCCTGCGCGAACAACTGGCACGGGAGCTCTAACACGAGGTGAAGATGATGAGCAAGGAGATAAACCGCCTGATGCAGGCGAAGATGGAACTGGTGGCGGCAATGGAGCGCGGTGGCATCACTGCGCTGGCCGATTATCTGCGGCAGCAAACCCAGCAACAGAGCGACCTGATTGAATTTGCCGCAGCGCTCCTGGCAACAGCACCATTGCCTGCTGAGGAGACACTGGTGCCGGACCATCTGGCAATGGCCGAGCGCGCGACACAACGGGCGCTGGCGGCGGTGTTCTCAACGCCGGCTGGCATACTGACCCTTAGTGCAGCCCGGCGTGCCCGTGGCCTCTCGCTTGTCCAGGTAGCGCGACATCTCCGGCTTGGCACCGATGTGCTGGATAAACTTGAGAAGGGCCGCATTGTTGCAACGAGCGTTCCGCAGCGCTTGCTGGACCAGCTAGCGGCGCTGTTGATGCTCCCCGTCCAGCAGGTGAGCACACTCCTGGAAGCTGTAACACCGGCAAGCGCACCAGCTCTGCGGCGGCAGCGAGTGGCCTCAAGTCGGGCTGACCAGGAGGCAGCAACGCCGCAGACCTTTGCAGAAGCAGTGCGCCGCAGCCCCGGTATGACGGATGCCCAACGTGAAGAGTGGTTGAATGAAATTGCCCTATGATCTATCTGACCGATCTTATCAACGCCACCGGTGCGGTTATCTATCTGCCGGGCCGGCGAGACATTTTTGACGCTTTTGCCCATGATTCACGCCAGGTGACTGCCGGAGAGCTGTTCGTCGCCGTACGCGGTGAGCGCGGCGATGGCCATGACTACCTCCGTGACGCTGCTTATCATGGCGCTGCTGGACTTCTGGTCGAGGATGCGCGATTTTCGGCTCTAGCAGCCAGTGATTCAACGCTCCTGTCAGACCTGGCAGGAGCGGGCGTAGCAGTCCTGGTCGTGGCTGACACGCGTGAGGCATTGCAACGTTATGCCCGCTATATTCTTGATCGCTGGCACCCACGTGTGATTGCGGTCACGGGGAGCACTGGCAAGACAACCACTAAGGAGGCCATTGCTACCGTGCTCAGTCGTGGCTTCGCCACCTTCCGGAGCTGGCGCAACTATAACGACCTTCTGGGGATGCCTCTCTCTCTGGGGCGGCTGGAGCCGCGTCATGAGTTTGCCGTGCTTGAGCTTGGCGGTGACCACCCTGGTGAGATCGCCGCGCTCAGCGCGTTGGCCCACCCATGGATTGGTGTCATCACCAACATCAGTCCAACCCAGCTTCAGTACTTTGGCTCTTTCGATCGGCTCGCCGCCGAATTTCTGCGTCTGCTGGAGAGTCTGGCACCCGATGGCCTGGCTATCCTTAATGGTGATGACCCTTATCTTTCTCCCCTCGCCGATACAAAGCTTCTCTCCCTCCCTCTTAGGAAAGGGCGGCTGGGAGGATCAGGACTGCGCGTGATTACGTTTGGGCGCGGCGAGAGGAACGACAGTTATGGTGTGGCGCACTGGGAGCCTGAAGGCTTTAGTATTACCTGCTACACCCGTGGTCCAGGTTCGACTAACGATATGCACGAGCCAGAGCCGGCGTATATCACAACGCGGTTAATGGGCGAGCATCTGCTGGATGCCGTCCTGGCAGCAGCAACGATCGGGCATATCTGCGGGCTGACCCCTACGGATATCGCCAACGCTCTGGAAGGCTTCCAGACCCTGCCAGGGCGACTGCATCCGTTGCCTGGCCGCGACGGCCTTCTTCTGCTCGATGACTCCCATAATGCTGCCCCGGCATCTATGCGCGCCGGGCTCATAGCCCTGCGTCGGCTGGCCGAACAGCTGGGTGGCCCCAGACCTCTGCCAGCGGTTGCCGTGCTGGGCGATATGCTCCGGCTGGGCGATTACGAGCGCGAAGCACACGAAGAGATCGGCATGTTAAGTGCACAGGTCGTCAGCTATCTTGTGACGCATGGCGAGCGTGCTGAGTTGATTGCGACAGCGGCACGGCGTGCCGGCATGGATCCGGCCAACATTGCGGTCACCTACACCCACCAGGACGCTGCCGCTGCCGTCCAATCCTTCCTGAGCGACCTGCCCCCTTCCTTTAAGAGAGAAAGAGGGCCAGAGAGTGAGCGTCCGCGCGCCGTTGTGCTTATCAAGGGCTCCGAAGAACTGCGAATGGAGCGGGTAACAGAGCGCCTGCTGGCCGATCCGGAAACAGCTCCCAATGTGCTCGACCGACAGACGCATGGGTGGAAGCAAATTGTGATCATGCGCCCTGATCGGCCTACGTGGGTCGAGATCGATCTTGGCGCGATCGCTGAGAATACCCGGCGCATCAAAGCGCTCGTCGGACCGACAGTTGAGGTGCTGGCCAGCCTGAAGGCTGATGCCTATGGCCATGGCGCACTCAAAGTTGCTCGCACCGTGCTGCGCAACGGCGCCACGCGGCTGGGACTCGCCACTGTGAGCGAAGCTGCGCCGCTGCGCGAAGCAGGTATCCGTGAGCCTATCCTTATCTTTGGCTACACCCCACCCTGGCAGGCCCGTGAGGCTGTGCGTCTGGATCTCACCTTGACGATTTATGCACTGGATACTGCCCGTGCCCTGGCGCGGGCAGCACAGGCGCTGGGCCGCCCAGTTCGCGTTCATGTCAAAGTAGATACTGGTATGGGTCGGCTGGGACTGCGCGCCGAGGACCCGGAGTCCATCGCAGCCTTCATCGCTGAACTGCATACCCTACCCGGCATCATTGTTGAGGGCATCTTTACTCATTTTGCTAAAGCCGATAGCCTGGATCAGCGCCACACCCGGCTCCAATTGCGTCGCTTCGAGCAGGTGCTGCGCATGCTGGATGCACATGGATTGCGCCCGCCGCTGGTGCACGCAGCTAATAGCGCCGCCACACTTACCCTGCCGGAAACGCATTATAATATGGTACGTCCGGGTATTGCACTCTATGGACTGGCTCCTTCGGCAGAGGTGCCACTCCCGCCGGGCTTCCGGCCAGCACTGGCATTTAAGACGCAGGTTGCACAGGTCAAAGATATTCCTGCTGGCGAGTGTATTAGCTATGGCTGTACCTACATTACAACTGCGCCCACGCGTATCGCCGTGCTGCCGGTAGGGTATGCTGATGGCTTCCGCCGAGCACCACGCAACTGGGGCGAAGTCCTCATCCGTGGCCAGCGCGCCCCCATCCTCGGTCGAGTCTGTATGGACCAGTGCATGGTGGACGTGACTCATATCCCTGGCGTGCGGATGGGCGACGAGGTTGTCCTTATCGGCCGTCAGGGGAACGCTGCACTGACGGCCGAAGAAGTTGCTGAACGGCTGGGCACGATCAATTATGAAGTGGTCGCTGAGATCCTGGCACGTGTCCCGCGCGTGAGCTAGTGTAAGATGAACGGGCCTTTGCAGTTCGTGGCCCTGTATGCATATGCATGGGAGTATTATGAGGGCACGCATTATTGCCAATCCACGATCGGGTAGTGGGCATCACCGGCAGTCGCTGCGTCAGGCCGTTGATATACTGCGTGCCCATGGGTGGGAGATCGAACTCCGCTTCACTGACGGACCCGGTGCAGCGCGCCATCTGGCTCATGAAGCAGTGCTGGCCGGAGTCGATGTCGTGATTGCTGCCGGTGGCGACGGCACCATTAACGAGATCATTCAGGCGCTGGCAGGTACATACACCGCCCTGGGTGTTCTACCGATGGGAACCATCAACGTCTGGGCACGTGAGATGGATATCCCGCTCGCTATAAAAGAGGCCGTGCAGGTGCTGTTGCATGGACAGCGCAGACGTATTGACCTGGGCATAGCAAACGGCCGCTACTTCCTCTTGATGGCTGGCGTTGGCCTCGATGCTGAAGTTACCCGTACTATCGAGCATCATCGACTCAAGCGCTGGGGTCTGCTGGCATATGGGTTGGTGGCGCTCAGGCTAAGCATTAACTATCGCGGCGCACGCGTACGCCTCGCCATGAACGGTCGCCAAATACGCACCCGTATCCTGCAGATCGTTATTGGCAACACCCGGCTCTACGCCGGCGCGTTTCATTTCACCGGTCAGGCACTCTGCGACGATGGGCTCCTGGATGTCTGCATTATCCGACGGCAAGGATTCCTGAGCCGGCTACATGTCGTTTTCAACGCCCTCCAGCACCACCCGCACCTGGGACCACGCGTGACGGTTGAGCGCTGTGAGCAGCTCTATCTCGATGCGCCCCAACGCCTGCCGGTACAGCTAGACGGTGAGCCGGCCGGTACCACACCACTGGAGTGCCATGTTGTCCCGGCTACGCTCGACGTCCTTGTTCCAGCAACCGCACCGGCTAGCCTGTTCTCCTGTGCGCTGGTGACACCACAAGAACAAACCAGCGGCTAACATGCTTTTGCAGTGCAGAAAAGTATTATATACTGTAGGGGAAGATGTAACTCTTAAGGGTTGATGTCCTGCTAGATACCGACACAGGATATCCCCTTCTTGCGAGAATGAAGAAGAGGCATGCATGACGAAATATGTGCAGCAGATGAAGAGCGAGAACGCTCCCCCATCAGAGGCAGTTTCACAGGCGACCGGCCCTGCCACTAAAAGCCACAAATGGCTATCATCCTTGCGAAACTTGATGAGTCGGCCCACTGCGACCGCTTCGTCCACTGCACCGACTCGCAATCAGAGCACCGCCAGCCCACCAGCAGCCTCAGCAAAGCGCCAGACCCGCTATTTTATCGGTATTTTTATCTATTTCATCCTTGGTGAATTTCTCGGCATTGGCGAATCAGCGATCTTTGCCAGGCTGCCAAAAGCTGATAACCCAACGCTCGCCGTGCTCCCGTTGCTGGGCCCATTACAGATAAGCGCAGTTGTCTTTGCGCTGACTCTCATCCTGCTCCTGGTTGCGATGTACAAAATAGACCTGCTGCCACGGCGACTTAATCAGGCAGCAGGGGCCCGGGCAGCAAAATCGTCAGCGAAGAACGCGGTGACGAAGAGCGGTAAGAACAGGTCGGCAGATCCACCTAAGCCAACCCATTCTGGTCCGGTGTCTGGCCCTCACGATGAGGCGTATGAGCGTGTGCGAGCGGCACTGCGTCAGCAGCGCCGCCGCGAGCGACGCCGGCGCTAACAGGATACCAGAGCCTATATCCTGGCAAACATATAACGCTGCTCGCACTAACCTTGGGTTAGTGCGAGCACAGTGGCAGAAGGAGTGGCACCTATGGCATCTCTGGCGATGCAAAGTGACAGTGCAGTTCTTGAGCGTATCCATAACAAGCAGCTTATCGAGTCTGTGGAGCAGATGAGTGAGACTTATCTCGAAGGCATGAAGCGCATTCTCACAGTATCTGCCGATACCGAGCTGATTAGCGCTCCAGCCTACTATCACGCGGCGCGCAAGGCACCATCGCTCAACGCTTTTGGATCGGCGATCGCCATCATTCAGGATGAGCTGGGTCACGCACATATCGCCTATCGGCTGATGCGCGACCTCGGTGTGGATACTGAAGCCCTGGTATACGATCGCGAACCTCGTCATTTCAAATATCCCTATGCCTTTGACGTCCCCCTGGACAGCTGGGTCGAGCTGATCATGGCCAATGCGTTTTACGACCGCGCTGGCTATATTCTGCTTAGCGATGTCTACCATAGCACCACCTTTGGACCATGGAAGCGAGCCCTGGTCAAGGTGGATAAAGAAGAGACCTTCCACCTGCGTCACGGCGAGCAGTGGATGCGTAGATTGAGCAGCGATCCCGCTATGCGTGAGGAGATTCAGCGCGCAATTGACTGGATGTTTCTACTAACCGTCGAGTGGTTTGGGTTGCCCGATGATCTTAAACGGCATACCGAGCAGTTGAATTATGGGTTTAAAGGCCACTCGAATGACCAGTTGCGCCAGCAGTGGATGTCTACAGCGGTACCGCTCTGCGAAGAGTTGGGTTACAAAGTTCCGGCGCACTATGATCCAGACCAGAAAAAATATGTCCTGGATTGTCCCTTCCCCGCCCACTTCGACGCGGAGCATAAGCGCTGGCTCCTGGAAGATGGCCCCTGCACATGGGACGATGTGCTCATACGCTGGAAGCGGCGCGGGCCCAAGAATGAGGAGTTCGTGGGCATGATCCAGCGCGGCAACAAGGCGCTGCGCCAGATGATGGAGGTAGCTTGATGGCAACCACATCGACTGAAGCGGTAGATGATGCTTCCTTGTGGGATGCGCTACGTGAGGTTAATGATCCAGAGCTATGTATCAGCGTCGTGGATATGGGTTTAATTGTCGCTTTGCACCGCAATGGGGGTATTGTGCATCTCAAGCTGACCTACACGGCCATGGGCTGTCCAGCCATGGATATGATCGCGGATGATATTCGTACGCGCCTCCTGCAAGAGCCAGGGGTAGAGCAGGTGGAAATCGAGGTGGTCTGGGATCCACCCTGGACCAAGGCCAGGCTCACTGAAGCAGGGCGCGAAGCTCTCCTGATGTGGGGAATTTCAGTATGAGTGAAACACACGATACAGCGCATCCTAAACGTGCTAGTCTCCGACCTAATCAGATCTGGGTTGTCTATGCACGCCAGAAATACGATGAGCCACTGCACGAGATTGGCACGGTTGAGGCCGATGACGTTGACCTGGCAAAAGTCTATGCGCAGACTATCTTTGATGAGTTCGCCTGGGTTGAGATGGTCATCGTCCCGCGCCACGAAGTGGTGACCGTCATCGCGCGCTAGGTTGCTCTTCCAGCCACCGTTGAGCAAGCGGTTGAACCACAGCGGGTCGCTCTTGCTGATGTGTACCTTCGTGTACCTTCGGCATGCTCTACGGTTCAAAGAAGGTCCTATCTCTCCTGGGGAGTCCTTATATGGAGGTGGAAAAGGATGGATACGGAGGCACGAGATAAAGCGCTCCTTAACCTGCTGGCATCCCTTGCGGACAACAAATATTACCTGGGACGGCGCTATGCCGAATGGTGTAATGGCGCCCCCACCCTCGAAGCTGCTGTCGCTGCTGCTGCCATGGCCCAGGACGAACTTGGACATGCCCGCGCGATCTATCCACTGCTGCGTAGCTTCCCTGGCGTGGATCCCACCGAGGTTGAGCCTGAGACGCGCCAGCATTTCTGGAACGTCTCCTTTCTCGACACCGCCTTCACCGGCTGGCCCGATTTCGTTGCCGCAAACTTTCTGCTAGACACTGCGCTGACCGTTCTGTTTGAGGCAGCGCGTGATTCAAGCTTTGAGCCGCTGCGTGGCCGCGCCCGCAAGGTGCTCCAAGAAGAGCATGTACATGAGCTGCATAGTGAAGGCTGGATACGCCGCCTTGCAAAAGCAGGCGGCACTGTGCCCACGACCCTCGGTGAGTCGCTCAAGCGCATGTGGGCCGAAACCCTCTGCTGGTTCGGCCCACCGGAAGATGCCGGGATGAAGACGCTACGCGATGATGACGTACTGGATGCGTTGCCCGAAGAACTGCGCGCGCGCTTTCTGGCACGCATCGGCCCTACGCTGGTCCAGACAGGATTGCATGATGCTCTGGGACTGACACGTGATGGCAAACATTGGGTGCTTATGACACCGCTACCCTGGAGCGAATGGCATGCGACCACCCGTCGACTGGCCGCGGAGCGCGCTGGAGTCTGGTTATGAACCCAAAAGCACAGCCTCAGGGGCCCCGCTGCCCCTTCTGTGGTTCCCATGCCACCGAACGGCTCTCCCTCTTTGGCTCACAGCTGCTCACCGAGCAATACTATTGTACCGCCTGCCATACTCCCTTCGAGCATGTGCGCGACGAGCCCTCCGCTGCTGACCCCCTTTCTCTGGAGCCAGAGGGGGAAGATGGTGATGAGGGAGCGTTTGCAGCCAGGGAGACATAGGACTCAGAGCCGTTGAACAGCAAGGGTTGCAGAGATCGTTCGTGGAAATGAGGGCAGCGAGGGCCGAACTGGACAAAGGAAGACGACTGATCTGGTTATGTCCCGCCAAGCCCTTTTCCACCGCTGCCTGGAGCGGTTAAACGGAGAAAAAGAGTGTTTACCCTGCATAGCTCTAAAAGGGACTTTGCAGCAATGATGCAATGAGGTATAATCTCGCCAGAGCTAAAGGAGAGCGATTGAAAGCTATTTGCGGAGTGATCGAGTTATGAACTGGCAATTCTGGGTAGCATTGGTTGCATGGATTCTCGCGCTGCCGGGCGCTCTCGTCATTTCCTACTGGGCGAGCGAGCTGCGATCAAAGGTGCCGGCGACGGTCGCGGCCTTCTTCGGCACAATCGTCGGCGCTGGAGCGACCTGGCAATACGCATCGAATACCAGCAATGCCGATGGCTTCTCAACCTTCGTCAGCACGTTCTGCCTGGCCTCACTGCTTGCCCTGATCTTTGCCCTCATCGTTAACCTGGTGATCAATATACGCCCGACTTCGCGTCGTCGTGGCGCAGCGATGCATGAGTAAGAACGAGGAGAACAAACTGTCTCTGCCTACGATGCTGAGCGGACCGCGGGAACTCGCCCCTATAAACTTGAGCTTGTGATACGGAATGGCGATGCCGGGTCGTTGCGCAGCAGCTCCATCAGCTCATCGCTTATCTCAACCTGATGCTCGCTTGCCGAAGCGAGGATGTGCTCTCGTTCTTCCTGGCTAAGATCACGCATAGGATTCCAGCCATAGCGCTTGAGGTCAACACGGCCGTCTTCACCGAAGACGATGCCTTCCTGCTCAAGCAGCTGGCGCATGCGCCCTGGCTGCCCGAAAGCCCGGCTTCCCGTGAGTTCACCCTTGCTATTAATGACTCGCTGTGCCGGCACATGGCTCCTGCGCGGTGTCCGACTCATGAGCCAGCCAATCATGCGTGCCCCACGTGGGTAACCGACGGCAGTGCCAAGCCAGCCATAGGTGGTGACACGACCGGCCGGGCAGGCACATACCAGTGCATATACCTGCGCGGCGAGCTTTGCTGCCTCGTTGCGAGTAATCTCTGCCATCCTGCTTCTCACATCCTTATCCGGATCAGGTCTTTTTACTCTCCTTTTGTTTCACCCAGTGTCAGCCCCAGGACACCGCTCAGACGTCGCAACGTCGCTCGTGCGGCAAGGTCATGTCGGCCCTGCCGTCGCTCCTCAAGGATGTGTTCAGCCAGCCCCTCCAGCACATGAACGGCCTGGGGGGTGTTCAGGTCATCCTCCATTGCGGCAATAAACGCCTCCTCGGCCATCGCCACCACACGAGTTGGTGTCTTTCGTCCCCCTTCACGATGATCAAGAGCGGGCTGAGAGACCCCGGCTGCCTCTCTTAGCTTCACTGCCAACCTCTCGGCCATCTCTGGCAGCGAAGCGTTGTAATGCCAGGGTTGCCGATAGTGGTTCTGGAGGAGCATGAGCCGTACTGCATCGCTGGAATAATCGCGAAGGAGATCCCCCACGCGAATCAAATTGCCCAGCGACTTGCTCATCTTCTCGCCGTTCAGATAAACCATGGCGACATGCATCCAGATACGCACAAAAGGCGCCTGATGGGTGACGTTCTCCACTTGGGCGATCTCACAAGTATGGTGGGGAAAGATCAGATCATAGCCGCCGCCGTGGAGATCAATCTGGGTGCCCAGATAGCGCATGCTCATTGCGCTGCATTCGATATGCCAGCCGGGCCGACCAGGACCCCATGGACTCGGCCAGGCCGGTTCACCTGGCTTCTGCGCCTGCCAGAGCACGAAGTCCAGAGGATCCTGTTTGTGAGGATCATCGGGATAATTGCCACGCTCATTAGCCGTGGCCAGCATGGCTTCATAAGAATCGATCCCGACAGCCCGTGCCAGCGCACCGAAATAGGGATCGCGTGCCACGCTGAAGTAGACATTGCCGTTGCTCACATAAGCGAAGCCACCAGCTATCAACCCTTCAATGAGCATAATCATAGCCGGGATCTCTTCTGTTGCGTGAGCATAGACATCGAAGGGACGCATGTTGAGCGCCTTCATGTCGGCCAGATAGCGTGCTGTCTCACGATCGCCCAGCTCCTTCCAGTCCATCCCCACCTCACGTGCTTTGCGCAGGATATCATCGTCAATGTCCGTGACGTTCTGCACATAGCGCACGCGATATCCCCGGAACTCCAGGTAGCGCGCCAGGACGTCATAGGTGATAAAGGTAAATGCATGGCCGAGATGAGTCGTGTCGTAGGGGGTCACGCCACAGACGTACATGCGCACAAGATCTCCCTGAGGAACCAGCGGCTCCTTTTGCTGTGTCAGGGTATTGAAGATATTCATTCGCTACTTGCCTCTCGGTCAAATCTGAACAGCGCCTGGGCGTTGGCGGTGGTACGGATGGCAATCTCCGCAAATGGAAGGCCACGAATCTCTGCCAGCCGCCCGGCGACCAGGACAACGTTGCGCGGTTCATTGCGCTTGCCGCGCAGGGGATGTGGTGACAGATAGGGACTATCCGTTTCAATCAGCACACGGTCGAGGGGAATGTGCCGCGCCACCTCGGGGAGGATGCTCTTACGAAAGGTGAGCGGTCCGGCGAACGATATGTAGAGCCCAAGATCCAGACCTTTGCGCGCCAGGATCAGATCGCCGGAGAAACAGTGGAGAACACCGCGTACTCCCTGGCCATGAGCGCGCAGCAAGGCAATGAGATCCTCATGGGCATCCCGGTTATGGATGATGACCGGGAGATCTAGCTCGCGTGCCAGGGTGAGCTGCTGCACGAACACCTCTTGCTGCACCTCACGCGGCGAATGCATATAGTAGTAGTCCAGACCTATCTCACCAATGGCAACTACCCCTGGCCGTGCTGCAAGCACCCGCAGGGCCACAGGCGTTTCATCGGTGAACGTTTTCGCCTCATGGGGATGAATGCCCACCCCGGCAAATACCTGGCCAGGGTAGCGTTGTGCCAGCGCAACTGCCGCCTCGCTTGAGCTCAGGTCGCAGCCGGCATCCACAATTCGGGTCACGCCAGCGGCAAAGGCAGCCGCGATGACCGCTGCACGATCGGCAGCGAACTGTGGCGCGTCCACATGGGTATGCGAATCAACCAGCACGTTTTTCGCTCGCTGTCCCCCTGGAATGCACGAGAAGGTTCACCTATGAATTATAGGCGCGAATAGAGGCTGATGTCAATTATGCGGCATTTAGGGCAGGGCTCTCCTGAGCTTGACAATCCTTCCATTTCCGGCTACCTGAATCAACCACCCACGATGGCACCTGTGGAACGTAAGGCACAGGTGCGAGATTTTCCCTTCCCTGCGAGGCTGGCGAACCAAAAGAATGCTCTTGCTCGTTGCCCAGATCATACCACTTCCGAGGGCACATACCAAGCGAGCTGGTGGTAAGTCGGGTACCTGTAGCGGGCCATTGTGCCTTCAGGAGAGAGGCTCTGGGCGATTCCTCGCCTGCTGAGCAAGAGCGCGAGCAGCAGATTCGCTGGCATCGACAATTAACGTGTTCAATTCAGCGATCTCGGCCTCAATCTCGGCCAGTTCCTGGCTGACATCAGCGAGTGACGGTGCAGCTCCTCCGTCGCTTGTTGGTTGATGAACTGGCGCCTGTCCGGTGAGCTGTTGGCGACGCGCTTCCAGGTCTGCCAGGCGCTGCTGGGCATCGGCGACGCGGCGCGTCAGGCGCAGGGCATCCAGTTCGCTTTGGGCGCGCTGCCGAAGTTCTTCCAGGTGGCGCAGCGTCATGCTTTCCTGGCGGAGCCGCTCTTCTGTCTCGGCCAGGAGAGCCAGAGCATTGGCAACTCCGGCATTGCGTTGGACGGCAAAATCAATGATGCGCTGGTACTGTGCGCGCAAGCGTTGCTCATTAGCGCGGCTTTGCTCCTGCCGCGCGGTGATGTCAGCAATCATCAGGCGAAGCAATGCCATCCGGCGTTCGATCTCGCGCATAGACCTGCCTCATAAAGCGGAAGGTGTGCATTGTGGCTCTTCAGGCCACAGAAAGATAGCCTTTTCTTTGATCATAGCCAATGTTGCCGACGCTGTCCAGGTATCCTGATAAAGGCACCAGGCTGTGCGCTATAAGCGTTTAAACTGAATATGTTTCTTGCCTCCATTCTCCTCTTTTGGTACAATACCGGTGAGCTGGAGCATCTGCGTATCGCGCTCATCCGGTGCGTCATGCTCGCGCTCTACGCTCCGACCGAGATAGAATGGATGGATCCCCCCTGTGTCAAAAGTGCTCGCTATTGCCAACCAGAAAGGCGGCGTCGGTAAGACGACAACGGCTATCAATCTTGCGGCTGCGCTCGCCGAGGCGGGATGCAAAGTGTTACTCATTGATGTTGACCCGCAAGCCAGTGCCAGCAGCGGCATTGGTGCAACTCGTCCGCGTCGTGCTGGCACCATCTATGAAGTCTTGCTGGACGAGGTCGCCCTCACGCAGATCCTGATCCCGACCAATCGCACCAATCTGGTGGTTGCACCGAGCACAGTGGAACTGGCTGCGGCTGAGCTGGAGCTGGTCAACGTGCCGGAACGCGAGTTTCGCCTGCGCCGCGCCCTGGCCAATGTGCGTCAGGTAGCCGACTACATTCTGATCGACACTCCACCTTCGCTGGGCCTGCTTACCCTTAATGCACTGAGTGCCGCTGATGGTGTGTTGATCCCGATGCAGTGTGAGTACCTCTCGCTTGAGGGCCTCAGCCAGCTACTCAATACCATTCGGTTGGTGCAGGCACGACTCAATCCTAAACTGGAGATCGCTGGCGTACTGCTGACTATGTTCGACCCGCGCACGCGATTAGCTGCCGACGTTGCCCGCGAGGTGCGTACGCATTTCCCCCAGGAAGTCTTCAACACGGTCATCACGCGTAGCGTCCGTCTGAGCGAGGCGCCCAGCCACGGCCAGTCCATTCTCGATTACGATCCGGCATCACCGGGGGCGCTGGCCTATCGCGCGCTGGCCAAGGAGGTGATGAGCCGTGGCTAAACCGCGTCATGGTCTGGGTCGCGGATTGGATGCATTGATACCGGGTGCCTCGGCGATGGTGTCACCCCGGCAATCGGCGCTGTCTGAGGCAGGTCTGATTGAACTCCCGGTTCATCTCATTATTCCTAATCCCCGCCAGCCGCGCCATCCCCTTGATGACCAAGATGAACAGTTGCGCGAGCTGGCCGAATCCATTCGCGAGCACGGCATCATCCAGCCTATAGTGGTCACGGAACTGGCCACCCAGGAATCGCCGCTGAACGTCTGGGAGCATACCAGCCCTGGGGCAGTTACCGATGATGTACCACGTTACCAGATCGTTGCGGGCGAGCGTCGCTGGCGTGCAGCCCGGCTGGCCGGTCGGACGACCATCCCGGCGGTTATCAAAGAGGTTACACCCCAGCAAATGCTGGAGCTCGCCCTGATTGAGAACATCCAGCGCTCTGATCTCAATCCGATCGAGGAAGCATTCGCCTACCAGGCTTTGATCGAGGAATATGGCCTGACTCAGGAGGAGGTGGCCAGGCGCGTAGGTAAGAGCCGTGTCACCATTACCAACGCGCTACGGTTGCTCCAGCTTCCCAGCGCTATTCGCGAGAAGCTGGCTGCCAGGCTGGAAGATTTTACGCCTGGCCATGCTCGTGCCATTCTGCGCATCCCGCGCCGCGAGGACCAGATCCATGCGATGAACCAGATCATCGCTCAGCGCTTGAGCGTGCGCGCGGCAGAAGAGCTTGCCGAGCGGCTGGCTCAGGGAAGCCCGCATCTCGCACAGGGCAAGCGTGGCCGACGTCAGACATCGCCAGAATTGCGTGTGCTTGAGGAAGAGTTTCGTGCCGCTCTGGCCGTCAAAGTTGCTCTCAGGCGCTCTCAGCGCGGCAAGGGCTCGCTGACCCTTTACTTTAACAATGAAGACGAATTGCAGCGCCTCTATGATCGTATCGTGGGGCAGGATAGGTAGAGACCAGTCCTGTCATCGGCGAGAGTGAGTAATAAGGGAGAGAGCCATTCTCTCCTCGGTGTCCTCTCTGCTTCATACAGTGCAAATCGATCGCTTTTTGCTGAACGATCATCAGAAAGGACCGATCCGCCATGTCAGAGCAAACTACTCGCTCGTTCGATAGAGCCATCCCTAAGCTGCGGGCTGCGCGCCAGGCGTTCATCGACTTCATCAGCTCGCTTCCGCCAGATCTGCTAGAGCATGAGCCAGCTCCTGGCGAATGGTCGCCGCATCGCCTGGTGCAGCACCTTTACCTGGGTGATGACGCCCTCTTCCGCGAGCTCCAGCGGGTGGTGACCGAGGATAACCCGGAAATAGCCCACATCGAAGAAGAGGGACCGGTACGCACTCGTGCCGCTGAGCTTCTCCCTTTGCCGGAGCTGCTGGCCGCGATGTCCGCCCGTCGCGCAGAGATCGAAGCCTACCTTGAACGGTTACCGGAGGAAGCCTGGCAACGTCCCTGTCGTCATCACCTCTGGGGTGACCTGAAGCTCTACCAGCTTGTCAACGTCTTCGCCAATCACGACCGTCTGCACACCGACCAGGCCCGGCGAGCGGTGGGAGCGTAGCATCTCACTGTGCAGGTAAAGGGATCAAATTAAAGTTGCTCAGGTGGCTCCCACTGCATATAGGTGGGAGGCGCCGGCTATGCCACCCCGGCAGGTCTCGCGTTGTCCGCTTCCGAACCGGCTGGGGCCGATTCGGCGATCATCGCCCCTACAGGGAGTTAATCAAAGTTAATTTTGTAGTCCCATAAACCCTGCCATGACCCACCAGAGAGTTTCTGCCGCGCATGGTCAGAGACGGTTCGATAAACGTGATCAGTGGTACAGGTTTCGAGAAAACCGCCTTGGGCAATGGAGGTCTGATCGTAGTTTGTATTGCTCACGTACTGGGCAGCCGCCATCTCGGTTGTCCAGGTCTTGCCATCACACAAATCATCCCCCTCAATATACGTGTAGAGTTTGTAATCGTCAAGGCTGGCTTGAGTCCAGGCATAGACCTGCCAACACTCACATCCAATAGGAAAGTAGTGACAGTCCTGACCCCATAGAGAATCGTTCTTACCAAAGTATTGTGTCGGAATATCATAGCAGATAAAACTGTCATTGGGCTTGAACCGCGCCTGACTCTGGCTGGCGTTCCATCCGATGCCACCGATCAGGAAGCAAACAAGTATTGCACGATGGCGATCGTGCATCTAGTCATTGCATCCTCCCTTATCTTGCCGTGGCAGAGAAAATACTGAATCGGGAACAGAAGCTGGATCGTATATCTGTAGAGGCCCATACGCCTCCCATGCCTGTTGAAGCACAGTGCCTTGGGCATCAGCGACCAGCCCCTGACCAACCAGCACACGTCCTTGCGGCCCTACTTCTATCCTATATCCTAAATGTGACGACGTTGTTGACCGGATCTTGCACCTGAATGCTCCACTGCCGCAAGGTAGCTGCTGAGCCATAAGTCTGGAGCAGCGTCGCTTTCACTAAAGTTGTAGTTGTGGGAAGCTGATCGGTAGGTCTGCCCAAGCTCATTGTAAAGCCAAAGTGGGCCAGCACCTCTTCGTCGACAAAGGAGGGTAGCAAGCCGGTCAGATAGTTAGTATAGGCCGCCTGGCTATCAGACCCCCTGAAGATCAGCGGCCCCTGCACCACGCACCACCGCGGGTTGGGTGGGGCCGAGGGCGGATGCCGCACTGCGGCATATGCAGGGCCGTAGACACTGGTCGTGGTGGTTCGCGTGATCAGCGTGGCCTGATCAAGCCGTCCATCAGCGAAGGCGTAGCGAGCCATCACCAGCGTTGGCAGCCCATCGGCACCAATCCGCTCCCAAATGTCGCCGACCACCTGCCCATTTTGCGGATCAATGCCATTGCGCATCCAGATATAAGCATCCTCGGTCTAATGGAGTATCTTCCCGGCGAACCACGTCGGTGGCTTCACCCAGGGTTTAAGGCCTGGCCGCTGCGAGGTGATGAGCGCGGCCGTGGCATCGGGCCTGGGGAGCACAGCAGAACCGCTCAGCAGCTTCCACTTTTCAGGAAGCATTTCCTCTCAACACCCTGTCAATACCTTGACAATGCATAGCAATTGAGCCACAATCACACCACAACAATAGTTGCTAGATAGCTGCTCATTAGGACAGCAGGGAGGAGCAGGATGCCTTTGCGCACGCTCATATTGCAATCCCATCATGGCGGTCCTCCCATATATGTCCAGTGTGACGATGAGCAGCGCATTGCATTATCCTGATTGACTTCAGAAGCATACACCTCTCAAAGACCGAATATTGTTTACTGCTTAAGTTGTTCAGTTATTTTGAGGTTGCCTGCTCATATGCAGAACTGGTCACTGTGCAGGGAGATAGCAGGGTAACCGTGTACTCCATCAAGGCCCTGCGCCGATTGGTCGAGCGGATGCAGGGCAAGCTTGCCGGGGTCCCTTTCGCGATACGGGCAGTGGTGGGGTTTGGCTATGTGCTGGTCCCCGCCGATGCGGGTGTCCCGGATGCATGGTGAGGTCGAAGCACAGCAACTTGCACCCGGAAAATTGGCGCAGTTTCCTTGCCTATAGCGCATCTGGCATAGCGCGGTGGGCAGAGTCGGCGACACAGGGCGATAATCTGGTAGGGCAGCACACCGGAACGGAACGTTTTACTCTTCACTGATCGTTATGGCGTTCATGTGGTCACCACGGCGAATCCGCCGTACCACATCCAGTCCGGCAATCGTCTGGCCAAAGATCGTGTAGTTTTTGGGCAGGCGAGGCTGGTCCTCAAGGCAGATGAAAAACTGGCTCCCATTTGTATCAGGACCAGCATTGGCCATAGCCAGCGTTCCGGCTTTATAATCGCGGCTCACCGGTTCATCCTGAAAGCGATAGCCCGGACCACCGGTCCCATTGCCCATAGGGTCACCACCCTGGATGACAAAGCCGGGTTCCACCCGGTGGAATGTGAGCCCATCGTAGAAGCCATCGCGCGCCAGCGCCACGAAGTTATTGACGGTTAGCGGAGCCTCTGCGGCAAACAGCTCCAGCACGATATTCCCTTTATCCGTGCTTATTGTCGCGGTGTAGCGCTTGTTCGGGTCTATCTGCATCGCCGGTGGTTGGGTATATCGTCGTGCAGGCATCGTGTTACTCCTTCATGAGCTACTGATTCTCACCTGCCCTTTCCATGCATCGGGAAAAGGAGATGGATGAGTCTACGGCGCAACCTGAATAATCACATGGGTCATCTTATCGCCTGGCTTGATCTGCTGTGCAACATTCAACCCCTGTACCACCTGGCCAAAGATCTGATAGACCGGGTTGCTATCCAGATCGGTATCGCTGCCAGTATCGATGAAAAACTGGCTGCTGGCGCTGTTGGGCGCACTGGTCTTCGCCATGGCGACAATGCCAGTCGTGTACTCATAATGCACGGGTTCATCCGGGATAGTATAGCCAACATCGCCTTTGCCACCAGGGAGCGGCGCACCCCCCTGGATCAGGTTAAGTGTGGACGTCCCACCGAGCACGCTTGGCTGCCCGGCATGCTCGACTCGCCAGAAATCCAGACCATCATAGAAGTTATGCTCGGCAAGAAAGACAAAATTGTTGACGGCAATTGGCGCCAGTTTTGGCTCCAACTCCACCACGATCAGCCCCTTCTGCGTGTTAATGCCGGCGCAGTAGAGTTTATTTGTATTAATCGTCATGGGTGGCGCGGACCGATAATGCCGGGTAATCGTTGCCTGATTGGGAATCGGAGCAGTATCGGTGAGCTGTTTGACAATTTTCAGGCAGGGCGAATTCGTGGCCGGCGGCAACACTGTTAGAGCTGTCGCTGTTGCCGATGGCGTTGCTTTGGTGGCAGGGTGCCTGGTTTTGGCAACGGGATGGGTAGCGAACGGGCCGGCGTGCGCAGCCGCCATTCCACCAAATACGCCTCCAACAATTGCCAGCGTGATCAGGGCGACTGCCCAAGGGTAACGGCTAAGCAGGCCGCGTTTACGTTGCTTCGCTTTACGTGCAGCCAGACGCTGCTGCTGTTTCGTCGGGTCATAGGGTGTCTGGTGGGCCTGCCGCACCCGTGCTGCCTGACGCGCGGCTGCGCGCTTAGTTGATGATGACTTAGGCATGAGTCGCTGTTCTCTCTCCTTATCACAAGGGCGATGAGTGCAGAAAAAGCGCAGGTTTTCAGGGACCTGCTAGCAGTAGCTCACAAGCTGCTCCGCTTCCTGGCTGGCTCTGCCAACTGCACCCGGTATATAATACGCGGAGGGAGCCAATCCAGTCAACCCTGCTTATCTCTGTTACCTTTTTCTTCAGTAAGTTTCAAGAGTTCCTGGACAGTCCCTGGCAATGAACGAACGTATTCAAGCAATCCTGAATACCCTGCCCGCAAAGCCAGGCATCTATTTGCTGAAAGATGCCAGCGGCACCATTCTCTATGTTGGCAAGGCCGCTTCGCTGCATAACCGTGTGCGCTCTTATTTTGCAGATTCTGCCGATCTCAGCCCTAAGAACCGCAGCATGGTCAGTAAGGTAGCGGATATTGAATACATTGTCGTTGCTAACGAGGTCGAAGCGCTGATTCTGGAGTGCAACTATATCAAGCAATACCGGCCCAAATACAATGTTCTGTTACGCGACGATAAAAACTATCCATATATCAAGGTCTCGCTCACCGAGGACTTCCCGCGTGTCTATCGCGTGCGCAGCTTTCATCATGATGGCAATCGCTATTTTGGGCCGTATACAAGCTCACAGGCAGTCGATACAACCCTTGACCTGCTCAATAAGCTCTTCCCTTTCCGTACCTGTCGCTACGATGCCAGCCAGTGGGCGCCACCCAAAGCAGATGAGCCACCACCAGGCTGGAAGCCGAAGTATCTGTCACGTCCCTGTACTCAATACTATATTCATCGTTGTGGCGCCCCTTGCGTTGGTTATGTCAACCGCGAGGAGTACGATGCGGTGATTCGCCAGGTCATCCTGTTCCTGGAGGGTAAGCATGAAGCGGTCATCAGCGAACTTGAACGCAAGATGATGGCGGCGGCTGAAAACTTAGAGTTTGAGCAGGCCGCCGTATTACGTGATCGCCTTGAAGCCGTGCGCCGCGTATTGGCGAAGCAAAAGATCATCAATACTGGTGGCCAGGGTGATCAAGATGTGGTGGCACTGGCCGGTGCCGATGACGAAAGCTGTGCTCAGGTCTTCTTCTTCCGTGAGGGCAAGCTGGTTGGGCGCGAATACTTTATCTTGCAGGGCACGCGCGAGAGCACTGCAGGAGAGATCATGGCCTCGTTTCTCACCCAGTTCTACGATACTGCGCCGCACATCCCCGCTGAGCTTGTGCTTGAGCATGAGCCGGATGACCGTACTGCTCTGGAGGGCTGGCTGCGCCAGAAGCGCGGCGGCGCAGTTACTATTACTGTACCCCGGCGCGGCGCGAAGAAGCAGCTCATCGAGATGGTCGCCCAGAATGCGCAGGAGGTTCTGGAGCAGCAGCGTATCAAATGGCTCTCGGATAGCCAGAAGACAGCACTAGCCCTGGAAGAATTGCAGCGAGCGCTCAATCTGGCTGCGCCGCCACGGCGCATCGAGTGCTATGACATTTCGAACATTCAGGGCACATCATCTGTTGGCTCAATGGTAGTTTTCGAGCAAGGCAAACCAAAAACCAGCGACTACCGTCGCTTCCGCATCAAAACAGTTGTAGGAGCCGATGACTTCGCCAGCCATCAGGAAGTGCTGCGGCGCCGCTTCAAGCATGCTGGCATCATCCCACCGTCCGCTCCAGTTCAAGAAGCGGCAGGGGGGAGAGCAGACGATACTTCATTTGGGGCCTTGCCCGACCTGATCATTGTGGATGGCGGCAAGGGACAGCTCAACGCTGATCTGGCAGTGTTGGAGGAAATGGGGATCCACGTGCCTATTGTGGCCCTGGCCAAGGAGCAGGAGGAGATCTTTGTTCCGGGCTCACCAGAGCCCATCATCCTGCCACGCAGCTCGCAGGGTCTCTATCTGGTACAGCGCATTCGTGACGAAGCGCATCGCTTCGCCATCACCTACCACCGGCAGGTGCGCACCGGTAAGACTTTCCGCTCCGTGCTGGACGAAGTGCCAGGTATTGGGCCAAAACGCAAGCAGGCTTTAATCCGCCACTTTGGCTCTGTGCGAGCCATCAGCCAGGCCAGCATCGAAGAGCTGGTCACTGTGGGCGGAATGACTCGAGCTGCCGCTGAGCGGCTCAAGGAGCATATCGGCAAAGCATAGAATGAGCTCGCTTTCCGCGCGCGTTATATCTGCTTATCGTATGTTCAATTTTTCTGCTGGTTCAGTATTACCCAACCTTTCCTCTTACGTAAATCTAACAGAATGCATGGTATAATGCTCAATGGTAGCCAAAGGGCGCAATAAAGATGACCAACGGTCAGCTCCCCTTCGCTTCATCACATCTGCACGAGCAGGAAGCATGCGGTCAAGCTCATTCATTTATGCAACGATCTTTTCTATATGGAGGAGTGCGAATGCCAACATATGAATATCTCTGTAAATCATGTGGAACGCGTTTTGAGGCCTGGCAGCGCATGACCGATGACCCGCTCACTACATGCCCAACCTGCCGGGGTGAAGTGCGCCGTATACTCTATCCTGCTGGAATCGTTTTTAAAGGCTCTGGCTTCTATAAAACTGATTATTCCTCGAGCTCCCATACAGCATCTACTAATGGTCATAAGGAGCCGGCGAAATCCGAGACAAGCACAACATCTGGCGAAGCCACAGGTAGCAGCGAGTCGGCGAAGGCTGCTGCTGCGAAAAGCTAAGGACCTATGCGCGCCGTTGTCCAGCGTGTCAGCCGTGCATGCGTGCTCGTTGAGGGTGAGGCCATCGGCAGTATTGGCTATGGCCTGGTAATCCTGTTAGGGGTAGGACGTGGTGATACTCCTGCTGAGAGCCGGCTCCTGGCCGATAAAATCGCCGGTCTGCGTATCTTCGCCGATGAGCAAAGCAAGTTTAATCTCTCGGCACTTGATGTAGGCGCCCAGATGCTGGTCGTGTCACAGTTCACTCTCTACGCCGATGTGCGGCGGGGCCGTCGTCCTGGTTTCACTGAGGCGGCACCTCCCGAAGTCGCTGCACCTCTGGTAGATCATTTCATCGGTGAGTTGCGCAGTCGCGGATTGACTGTTGCCAGCGGTCGCTTTGGCGCGCATATGGCAGTTGAACTGGTCAACGATGGACCGGTGACGATTGTGCTGGACACCACTATCTGGTCCAGTGGCGAACGCTGAAATGGGTACTCTCTATATTGTCGCCACCCCCATTGGCAACCTGGAGGACATCACATTGCGAGCGCTGCGCGTCCTCCGCGAGGTTTCGCTGATCGCTGCAGAGGACACGCGCCGTACTCGCAAGTTGCTCAATCACTTCTCTATCCCGACCCCAGCCATCAGCTACCACGAACACAATAAGCTGACACGTCTGGACCGCATCCTTGATGCGCTGGCGACTGGCGATGTTGCGCTGGTATCCGATGCGGGTACGCCTATTATCTCAGACCCTGGCCGCGAGCTGGTAGCTGCTGTCCTGGCCGTCGGTCACCGGGTCGTTCCCATCCCTGGCCCCAGCGCCCTGGCTACGGCCCTCAGTGCCGCTGCAATGCCCATGGATTGTGTCCTTTATCTGGGCTTCCTGCCCCGTCGCTCGCGCGAGCGTCAGGCATTACTGGCGCGCTACCGGGACCTGCCCTGCACGCTAGCGATCTTTGAGGCACCACATCGTCTTCGTGAGTGCCTGACCGATCTGCGTACGGTCCTGGGCAATCGTCCCGCTGTGGTCTGCCAGGAGATGACCAAGATCTACGAAGAGTTCCACCGTGGTACGCTGGACGACCTCATCGCCCACTTCGCCCAGCAGGAGCCCCAGGGCGAGTTCACACTGGTTATCGCTGGTGCTATGGCTCCCCCCCCTTCTCCCATCATGCCAGATCAGATCCGTGAGCGCCTGCGTGCCGAACTGGCAGCGGGCCAATCGCTCAGCGCCGCTGCTGCATCTGTCGCTGCTGCTTTAGGTCTCCCCAAACGGATTATCTATCAACAGGCCCTGGCTGAGCAGGAGCAAGGACAATAACCTGTAAGCCATAGGAAGATTTCCTTCCGCTGCTCATGCTTCCAGCAGAAAAGGATGTTGCCCGCGCCGCACCGCTTATGGCCACACAGCCATCGGGCTCACGCATTGCCGAGATCCGTCTACGCCCAATGGTTGAACTGCTGTTTGGTAGCGATCCAGCATCCAGCATAAGGAAGAGCCCGCTGCAGCGCAATTGCTCCTTCTACAGGAGACCTGAAGCCACAAACGAAAACACCCCAAGAGGCTGCCTGAATGCCTCTTGGGGTTATCTGAGTGGTGCCAAGGGCCGGAATCGAACCGGCGACACCAGCATTTTCAGTGCTGTGCTCTACCGACTGAGCTACCTTGGCATAGCAAGCATAGTGGGCGGCACAGGATTCGAACCTGTGACTTCCTCGGTGTAAGCGAGGCGCTCTCCCGCTGAGCTAGCCGCCCTCTCAGCGCCCCCAAGCGGGCGAGCACCAGCAGGTGCCCCCGACTGGACTCGAACCAGCACGCCCTTCCGGGCACAGGCCCTCAACCTGCCGCGTATACCATTCCGCCACGGGGGCTCGCACTATTGCGAAAGAAACCGTGACACAATTACGGAACTGCGTCATGAAGTATATACCCTCACCGGGCAGTTTGTCAACAGGTATCCTTCTATGCTATACTTGTGCCATGAGCGCTGGCCTGCCGGCGTGTAAGTTAGGAGAGGTATTGTTTAGATAGCGGTGGAAAGAGGAGACTAACCCCATGCAACAGCGTTTTGTCGTCCCCAACATCTACAGCGACATGAGCAGTGAGACCGAGGGGTATTTCCAGTTCGCGTTTCATTGCCCGATCTGCGGCGATACGGTTGAAACGCCAACCCAGCGCTCGAAAATTGCTACGGCAACCAAGGCAATGGACCTGGGCATCGGCCTGCTGAACAACTTCTGGGGGCGGGCCGCGGAAATGGGTGAGCAAGTTTTTGGTTCGAAATGGCATGCTGAGCACGACCAGGCGCTCCAAAAAGCCTGGGAAACCATTAAGCACAATTATCGCTTCTGCAACCAGTGTAACGACACCGTATGCTTGCGCTGCTGGAACAACGCAGTGAGCCTGTGTACTCGCTGTGCACCTGACCTCAAAGCTGATGCAGCCACGTATAAGCATCAGCTTATAAGGGATGCCCTCCATACACAGCTTGAGCAGAATCTCCAGGCCCCACAATTCGCTACTGAGGCTGTACCCGCCGCGGTGACGCCTGATATGCTGCGCCAACCTGCAAATAATCCTGCTGGTGCTGCTCCACAGCGCCCCCAAAATGCCGCCCCAGTTCCCATTGCCGGCGACATTCCGCTGGAGTCGCCTTGCCCTAACTGTGGCCAGAAGGGGCTTACTGGCAAATTCTGCCAGCATTGCGGCACCAGGATACCGGTACCTGACCTCTTCTGTCCCAACTGTGCGATGCCGATCCTTACCAAGGGGAACTTCTGCCAGGAGTGTGGTGCTCCCCTGCATTGACCAGCTCGCTAATACTCAAGAATCCTTTGCCGGGGCGGTCACAGTGACCGCCCCTGGTCAGAGAACTCCACTCATCTCCATAAATCACCAGGTTGCCAACAAAAACAGCGGGTATTCTCTGCGTTCTTCTGCCCATGCAGGATCTGGACAGCATAGAGTATAGTTATAGAAGCAGGGATAAAGACGCAAAAGCGGAAAAAAAAACAAAGTAGTGAGGGCGACGCTGCCTCTCAAGACTCCAAAGGAGGGGTTAGGCGTCGTAGTCAAGATCATGCCAGCAAATCGTCTCAGTCAAACGGTGCGATCACACCAGCGCCGTCTCTGGCGCTGGTTGCTCCTCTGCGGCAGCTTACTGCTTCCTGCCGGGTTGGGCGTCATGATTGGCCTGGATGAGCGTATGGCTTCCTGGGTCTGGGAGATCACGGGGGCGCTCTTGCTTGGACTACCGGCATTGGCATTGCTTGGTCTCACACCCTGGTTTGCTCGTCGTGGCCCGTTGACCGCCACGTATAATGGCCTGATGGCACTGGGACTCCTGGTCCTGGCATTAGCGCTGGCGGCTCCACTTGCTCCTTTCTGGGGTACGCCTTTGGGTTCGCGTTCGGCATCGTCTGCGACGACGACAGTTACTTTTGCACTCACCATTTGTGCCCTGCTCCTTTTTGGCGGCTCCTTCCTGAGCATGACGCTGGCCTGGGCCAACGGCGAGAACCATCACCGATCGGTATAACCTCCCCATCAATGATGCAAAAAGGGCAGGTAATAGCCGATCCCGAAGAAGATAGCAAATAGCACCAGGCTGATAACCAACAAAGGCAGGATGCGCATCAGAACAACCATACTGCGATATATCTCTGGCTGTGCATCATGCACCTGCGGCAATGCACTTGTGCCGGTACGCTGTGGCAGTTGGAGGAGTGGCACAGTACTGGGCATAACTGACTCTCGGGGCTGTGTGAATCCTTGTGTTGGTAGCTGACTGATCTGAGCTGCTTCCAGCTCATTGCGACACGCCTGGAGCGCAGCGAGCAACTCTTCAGCAGTTGCAATCCGCTGTGGATGATCCCGCTGCACGGCCTGAACGATGATATCACGCAGCTCTGCTGGTAGTGGCTCGCCTGGTGAGGGGTTTTTGCCGGGGTATGGCATTGCCAGTTGATAGAGTAGAAATCCGACAGCCCGTACATCCTCACCCTGACTGAATGGAATGACTGGCGGAGAGGAGATATCCTCCATTGCCCCTATTACCGGGGCAAGCGTCATCTCCATTTCCCGGAAGTAGGCACTGTCCGGCGGCAGGCCAAAGTTGTTGATCTTCACCGTACCGCTGTGGCTCAGAAAGACAGCTTGAGGTGTCAAATCGCCATGGATGACGCCGTGCCGGTGTGCATAGACCAGTGCCTGGGCCAGTTGTTCGCCAATTTCGATGCTCGCTGCAAGGGGTAACGTCGCGTGCATCAGTTCATGAAAAGTGCGGCCTTCAACATATTCCTGGATAATATAGAGTTCCTCTCCCTTATTGTGGACGTCGAAGAGCCCCACAATATACGCATGTGACAGACACGCTGCGCTACGCACTGCCTGGCGATAGATAGCAGCATGGGAAGCTGGCACTACTTTGATGGCCACTTTGCGGTGCAATATTTGATCGGTTCCTAGATAAACGGTGCAGATTTGCCCCATCGCGATTTGCCGCCCCAAGATGTAACGGTTATTCAGTATGGTCCCCGTCGCCACGGCTCCTCCTGCTGAGCACCATAAACTATCTACCAGCTACTGTCTGATTCATACCACCGGCTGGTTAAAATGAGCTGAGAAGGAGTACAGCTACATATCATGGAGCGCCAGGGCAATTGCCCCGCCGATTGCGGCATCCTCACCCAATTCAGCAGGCACAATGCACACCTGTTCATCCATGTGCAAACAGGCATAGCGTGCCACCTGCTCGCGCAGCGGTACAAAGAACCGGTCACCTACATTGGCCATCGTGCCACCAATGACAATCGTTGCCGGATCAAGCATATTACAGAGATTAACAATAGCAATAGCGAGATACTTTATCGCCTCGCCAGCCACATATTGAGCAACAGGATTACCTTGTTCCAGCAGATGGAAAACCTGCTCTACGGTCAGTGCTTCGGCACGCTGGCCAGTAATCTTGTGAATAGCCTCAAGTGTCTCAGGGTACTCTGCTGACAACCCGATCATTGCGCCCACAATTGCCCGTGCCGAAGCGATAGCTTCTAAATGCCCATAGCCACCGCAAGGACAGCGCGGACCGCCTTCTTTGACTACGATATGCCCTATCTCCCCGGCAAGGCCGGCCGCCCCATGATAGATCTGCCCATTCAATACGATACCGCTCTTGATACTGCGCCCCAGACTGAGATAGACGATATGCTGGTTGCCACAACCAGCCCCAAAGCGCATCTCACCCAGGGCAGCTGCGTTCACATTGTTCTCAATAATTGTAGGTACCTGCCAGCGATCTGCTATGAGGTCCAGGAGCGGTAAATTATCCCATCCTTCTGCGCGCGGCATCGTTCGCACAACACCTTGCTTGCTATCTAGCAACGCCCCGATCGCCACCCCACAGCGGATCAGACGGCTACCCTGCACTTTTTCATCGCTGACCAGTATCGCGATCAATTCATGCATGGCAGCCAGTGTAGTTTGCGCGTCAGGGAGCCCTGGCAGACGTTTGCGTATATGCGCGATGATGATGCCATCTAGCGTTGCTGCCGCAGCCGCCAGTCGGGTACCACTGTCGCTCACTGCAACACCGATCACCGATCCCTGGGTTGCCAGCAAATGGCCCGTTCCATGATGGAGGGCTCCTCCTGAAGACTGGCGGTTCACCATGGCGCATCCCCTTTTCTCCTGGTTCCTTATGGCAGCACTTAAGAAGAGTAGCGGGTTAAGGCGAGGCCAGTATAGCATAGACACAAAGAGAAGCGCAAATGCGCTTCTCTCGGAGGACGCGCCATGATGATGTGACCCCCTCGCCAGTTCCTGGCGAGGGGGTCAGAGATAAAGTTACTGTACAGTGAGGCTTACATCATCCACGAAGAAATCCGTCGGGTTCGAGTAGTCGGTCGTCCCTTTGAAGAAGACCTGGATGGACTTCCCCTTATAGGATGACAGATAGGAATAGACGTTGAATGTCTCCTCGACCCATGCATTGGTGGCATTAGCATTGCAGCTCGTCTGCACCGTCTTGATCAGGCTACCACTACCGGTTCGTAACTGCGCGTAGAAGTAGTCATAGCACGTGCTGCCTATTTCTGTGGTGTCGCTGTAGAACCAGTACGTCAGGGTTGCCTGACTGAATGTAGACGGTAGGGTGACGACTTGCCAGATTTCATCGGTGCAATTGTCATAACCGCACAGATACGCGCTGTAGTTCCCCGTGTGCGGATTCGTTGGATCGATAATCTGGTAGCCGCCACTAGAGTACTCCTGCCAGGGAGACTGGCCATTTTCGAAGCCCCCGTTGACGATCAACTGCTGCTGCTGTCCACCGCCGCTCACTGAAAGTGTGACAGCGATGGTCTGCGGGCTGCCCTGTGCATTGGTTGAGGTGACTGTCACTGTGCCGTTATAGGTACCTGCCGATAGCCCGCTGATGTTCACCGAGACAGTGAGCGATACTTGACCATTGACTGGCACAGACCCGCTGGTAGGGCTCACCGATAGCCAGTTGCCACCGCTCTGCGTACTGGTGCTTGCTGTAAAGCTATACGAAGCGGTGCCTGTGTTGCCGAGCGTTCCCGTCTGGCTGGCAGGATTGGGACCACCAGCAGTAGCGCTGAAGCTCATCGAGGTAGGAGTCAAGGTCATCACCCCTTGACCACCACCGCCGCCGGATCCTCCTACCAGATCGCGCGCCAGATTATAGATATCAGGCGAACCCCAACCACTGGCCAGGTCATAGCCCGCTGTAGCCGGATAGTAGAGATTGTTGCCAGTGGTAATATCATGGTACGGTGTATATGTCTGAGTATTGCTGGCGATCTGGTACCACGTCGGATTGGCGAAACCGATCCGCGACTTGCCATTGCCAGTAAGATACTGGTTCATGATCGCTGTGGCAGCGGTCCAGAGCGGCGCTGCCGCACTTGTGCCGCCGACGACCATCCAACCAGAGCTCGGACAGCCTGCTGCTGCCACGGTGCAGTAGATCGAATAGCCAGAGTTCGGATCGGCATCGGCGGAAAGATCAGGCATCTCGCGCATGCCATTGCTGTACTGGTTTTGCACACCTGGGCCAGTTTGCCAGCTCGGCTGTGAGAAATAGGTACTCAAACCGCCGCCGCCGCCAGAACCCTGGGTGGGATCGGACCACACCGACTCACTTTGATAAGAGCCACCGCTCCCCGTATTCAGATGCGTGCCGCCGACGCCGCTCACATTGGGATCGTCCGCCGGGGAGTCAACCGAGAGCTGGCCATTGCCACAGTCATAGGCACCAGAATCGCCTGCCGCCGCAAAGAAGGAGATACCCTGGGACGCACCCTGCGCAAAGATGTTATCGAGTGTTTGCAGCTCAGCATTTCCGCTTGCCTGCTCGCACTCACCCCAACTGGTACTCATCACCTGCGCCTTGTTGTCGGTGACGATCTTATTGTAAGTGTCGTTCACACCCTGGGTAGTATTTGGCCCTTCATAGATGATCTGCGCCGCATGTGGGGCCATCGCAGCAGCAACCTCGATGTCCAGCTCGACCTCAATAGCACCAGCCCCTGGCTGGCCACTGAAGCCATCCACCAGGACCTTTGTGAATGATCCGCCGCTGATCCCATAATAATTGAGGTAGGTGCTGACATCGCTCGCCTTGGCACCATCCAGCTCGAAGATGGCTATCGTCTGGTTTCCGCCTTGATAGCCGGCGTTGAGCAAGGGGTTCTCATCATAGGCTGTGCGCAGCTCACTGGGCGTGTAGCCGCCGGCCGGTCCAGGAAATGGCTGGTTAGGGCGCGCACGTGCCATCACCGTTAGACCAATCGGGTGGTAGCGCGCGACGTTATCCAGTCCGCCGATGCTCTGCACAATTGCCGCAATATTCGCTGGCACAGACGGGTCACTGGCTGGCGCATAGACCGTGCGTGCGCCCAGTCGATAGTTGTTGATCTGAACACTGAATGCCTGCTCTACCTGAGCAACGGTGGCGCTGGCATCAATGAGGAGATGGTTCGGCGACACTCGTTCCACCTGTATGCCCTGGCTCCGCAGGTACTGCTCCACCATTGCAACCTGACGGGAGGTTGGCGCGAAGAAATAGTTAAACTGCGCAGGAGTCAGGAAATGGTGATACCCAGGTGAGCGCGGATCATACATGGTTCGTAACAGCGCATCTAACCCAATGCGGTCACGCAGGCGGAGGCCGATGGATAGCGCCAGCCGCTGGTTCGCCGGTGCATGGCCCACAAGCTGTGCATGCGCAAGCACGGCAGGAATATGGCCAGGAAGCGTTACGCTCGCAGCTGCGGAGCGCTGGGCAGCACTGGGAGCGAAGATTTTGCACCAGGGCAATCCACATGAAGGCGCTGGGGGGTGCTGTGCAGCAACGGGAGCAACCATCCCAAACAAGAGGAAAGCTAGAGTCATGAAGGAAATCAACAGGGATTTGAGAGGGCTATTTCGTCTCATTCGTCTCTCCTGATGCTTCGGGCATCGGTTAAGAGGATAGACATTCTGACGCCTATCCTAGGGCAACCAGCACCACAATGTGCCGGTTCAGAAGGTGGCCCATATCATTGCCACCCGGAACGCTGGGTCCAGCTCAAGGATTCCCCTGCTTCACAGAGGATCAGTATGGTTCTTAAGTGATAATCACCTGCCTTTCGGAAAGATACTCTACCCTGATATATCTATAATAGCGAATTCAAGGGGCCAATACTTGTAGTCTAGGCTACAATTTGCCTTCTCCCTCCTGCATCCCTTAGGCAGCGCGAAATAAACCATGCTGATCGCTGGCAGGGGCTCTTTGCACAGAAGTGCTAACGATTAGAACGTGCGCCCCGCCCTTATCCTTCTGGTAATCTATCCATCTGGGCCAGAAGTATCTTCTCTTGAGACAAGGATAACCCATCTCTGAGCAGCTGATATAAGGAAACATTAAGCTGCTAAGGTTCACAAAAGCGACCTCGCGAAATCTCCTGTACCAATTCCTGTCATCTCAGGAGAGGAGATCTGGTCTTGACGCTGCACCCTTCTTTGCCGTATTGTTAACCACACGCCTCATAGCCCATGTTGCAACTGATAAGGCATGCCAAACGTACAACAAGAAAACATGAGACCTATTGGAGTAAGAGGATACCATTCATGGCCCAAGCAGTGACGACGCTAAATCTCAACGGCACCTGGGAATACCTTCCTGACCCCACTGGCACTCTCCAATACGCCGATCTGGCGGCCCGTACTGACTGGCAAACAATGGCAATCCCTAATAACTGGCATCTCGCCGGCCTTCCTGATTATGCTGGCGTCGTCTGGTTTCGTCGCCACTTCGACGCCCCCCCGGAACTGACCGCGCGCACCTGCTGGCTGCGTATGGAGGGTGTAGACTATTTTGCCGATGTTTGGCTTAACGGCCACCTGATCGGTGGGCATGAAGGCTACTTCCAGCCATTTGAACTGCGTGCCAGCCAGCATCTGGTCGCAGGCGACAATGAGCTGGTCGTGCGAGTGGATGCACCACGTGAGGAGCCCGGCAAAGTCTGGCCCAGCAACAAACGCATTATTAAAGGAATCTTTGGTCACCATGATTGCCGCCCTGGCGCCGGCAGTCTCGAGTGGGGCCAATCACAGGGCACCGGTGGCATCTGGAACAACGTGCTTCTGGTCAGCGCCGATCGCGCGCGCATCATCGATACCCAGATCACCACACGTCTACGTCCAGACAACCAGGCGACTATTACGATTGCCATTGACCTGCAAAATCTGGCTGATTCCTGGCTTTACGTCGAGGTGAGTGCCGTCGTCCGCCCGGCCAATTTTGCTGGGCCAGAGCGTGTTGCGCGGCGCACTTTCCGTCTTCAGCCAGGTACGCATCGCTGCTATCTGGCTATCACCGAGCCAGACCCACATCTGTGGACCACCTGGGACCTTGGCGGCAGTGTGCCCCCGGCCCTCTACACATGCACCACAACAATCTCACTGGCTGGACGCCCCCTGGACACGCGTGTCACACGCTTCGGTATCCGGGAAGTAGTTGTCAGCGAAGGGTGGCGTTGGCAGCTCAACGGGCAAGAGCTCTTTATCCGTGGCGTAAATATCATTCCCACCCAATGGCTCGCCGAATACACACCTGAGCGCATCGCTCATGACATCCGGCTTCTGCGCGATGCTCATGTCAACTGTGTGCGTGTCCATGCCCATGTGAACCGCCCTGAGTTTTATGATGCCTGTGACGAGGCTGGCATCCTGGTTTGGCAAGACTTTGCCCTGCAATGGGGCTATGAAGAGAGCGACGAGTTCACTGCTAATGCTATAGCACAGATCCGTGACATGATTCACCTGCTCTACAACCATCCTAGCATTGCGCTCTGGTGCTGCCACAACGAACCCACCCATAATAGGCATACCCTGGACCCTATGCTGGCGGTAGCAGCGATGCAGGAGGACAGCACACGCGCTGTGGTGGAGGCTTCAGACTTCCGTCAGCATCCTTACCCTGGTTGGTACTACGGTGACATACATGACTTCAGTGGCCTGCCTGGCGCGCCGCTACCGACAGAGTTTGGTGCCCAGGCGCTGCCCGGACGCGAGGAACTAGAGGCTATGCTTGGCCAGAACGCGCTCTGGCCCACAGATGCTGAAGGTTGGAAGATCTGGGCCTATCACGACTTTCAATATGATACCACTTTTAATATCGCACACATTGCTCGTGGTACCACCATTGATGAGTTTATTACCAATAGCCAGCGCTACCAGGCACGGCTGTTGCAGCACGCTATCGAACACTACCGCGCAGCGCGCCCACGAGTGACCGGGACTTTCATGTTCATGTTTGTCGATTGCTGGCCAGCCATTACCTGGTCCGTCCTTGACTACCATCGTCGTCCTAAGCTTGGCTACGAAGCGCTACGGCGTGCCTACCAGCCGATCCTCCCTATTATCAGGCTAACGCGCCGCGAGATTGAGATCGGCAGTCTGCTCTTCTTCGATGCAGTACTGGTCATCAACGATCTGCCGGTGTCCTTTGAGCATGCACGACTGGTGCTGGAACTCCACTCGACAAACACCACCATTCCACTCAGCGAGCTGCCGGTAGATATTCCAGCAAACCAGGCTCTCACCCTCATGACACCATGGGAACTCATCGAGCAGCCGGGCAATATCATGAGTGATAACTTTGGCCCGGTCATTGAGCGACTGGCAAAGCTCGCTCCGGGAGATTACGTCCTGGTGGCTCAGCTCTTCGATGCCCAGAACCGGCTCCTGAGCGAGAACCGTTACGAGCTCACCTTTATTGCCCCGATCCTGCCTACGCCAATGATCTTGTGAGCGGACTATCCCTCCCTCTCACGCTGTGCTCATTGGAGAGCATCGCAAGCAGGAGCCCGCTCCTACGAAAGGATGGGGAGAAGACGATAGTGGGTAGTGCACCGCAGTTTATATAGCACCGGCTGGAAGCTGGTCAGGGAGATTGGCCACTATCGTCGGAGCAGGCTTTGCTTACGGCCCCTTAAGTGTAGCCACCTTAAGCGGCGTCTTACCATGAAGACGCATTGCCAGCATCTTGACACCGCTCCATGCGGTTACTTCTCCTCCTCTGGCGGCGGTAGCTCGAATGCTGGCGCCGGGTGCTGGCGCCGGGCCTCTGCTTCTGCCTGGAGCTGATCTACAGCCTCCGGCGGTACGTAGCGGCCACCCAGTGGCGTCGGGTGAATGCCCGGACCATGGTAATCACTTCCGCCTGTGGCGATCAGACCGAAGTGGCGCGCCAGAGCAGCCAGAGCTTCTACAACCTCATCGCTATAGTCGCCATAATAGACCTCAATGCCTGCCACACCAGCCTCCTTGAGCCGGGGAATCCAGCCCTCCAGGTTAGGCAATCCCCAGGGATGCGCCAGCACTGGCACCCCGCGCACACTACTAATGAAGCGTGCAGCATCCTCTGGTGTCAGCTTGTAGCGCGGCACGTAGGCAGGGCCGTTGCGCCCGATATAGCGATCGAATGCCTCGCCAATGGTGGTTACCACACCCAGCTCCAGCAGCGCCTGCGCCACATGTGGCCGACCAACAGAGCCGCCGGCAATCTCGCGTACCCGCTCCCACCGCACCGGAATACCCAATGCATTGAGCTTTTCCACCATGCGCTGGCCACGCAAGGCGCGCGCATCGCGCAGCGTCGTCAAGACCGACTGGAACGCCGGCTGCTGGTAGTCCGGCAGATAGCCCAGGACATGCACCTCCGTGCCAGGAACATCCGTATTGATTTCCACCGCCGGGATGACCTGTACCCCGTAGGTATGCCCTGCCTCCAGGGCCTCTGCCAACCCATCACTGGTATCGTGATCGGCTACTGCAATCGTGTGTAAGCCTGCCTCTTTCGCCCTGCGCACCAGTTCTGTCGGGCTGAACAGCCCATCAGAGGCTGTCGTGTGTGTATGCAGATCAACTGTGTTCATCGATAACCCTTTTATCACCCTTGCAAAATATAAAGAGAGGTGCAAGGAGACATTGCTCCCTACTGGGGGTTCGAGGTGTCCTCCCCAAGCTTCATTTGGCGTAATCTACCGCCCGTGTCTCGCGGATCACGCAGACCTTGATCTGACCAGGGTAATCCATGCTCTCTTCAATTTTGCGCGCAATGTTGCTGGCAAGCTGGATGGCAGTCAGTTCATCCACTTCTTCCGGTTTCACAATAATCCGTATCTCGCGTCCAGCCTGTACGGCGAAGGACTTCTCCACACCGCTGAATGAATTGGCCACACTCTCCAACGCCTCCAGGCGCTTGATATAGAGGTCAAGTGTCTCGCGCCGTGCGCCGGGACGCGCCGCCGAAATCGCATCCGCAGCCTGTACGATGGCTGCCTCCAGCGATTGCGGCTCTGTCTCCGATGCATGGTGAGCAACCATTGCATGGATAATACGCGGTGATTTTCCAAAGCGGCGCGCAATCTCGCCGCCGACAATCGCATGGGGTCCCTCGACCTCCTGATCAATTGCCTTGCCGATATCATGCAACAGACCGGCAACCTTGCACACATTGACGTCTGCGCCCAGCTCGTGGGCCATGATTGCCGCTAGAATCGAGACTTCCACCGAATGGGCCAGCACATTCTGGCCATAGCTCGTGCGGAAGTGCAGGCGCCCAAGAATCTTCAACAGTTCTGGCTGCAATCCGTGCACATTTGCCTCAAGGGCAGCGCGTTCACCAGCCTCACGGATCACTGTATCGACCTCTTGCCATGCCTTTGCCACGACGTCCTCGATCCGTGCCGGATGGATACGTCCATCGAGAATCAGCTTGGTCAGCGCAATGCGCGCCACTTCGCGCCGTATAGGGTCAAATCCTGACAGAATGACAGCTTCTGGCGTATCATCGATGATCAAATCCACCCCTGTAGCCGCTTCGAGGGCGCGAATATTCCGGCCCTCTCGCCCGATGATGCGACCTTTCATCTCATCATTAGGCAGTGGCACCACTGAAACCGCAACATCAGACACTTGATCTGATGCACAGCGCTGCACCGCCAGCGTGATAATCTCGCGTGCCCGTGCCTCTGCCTCCTCACGTGCTGCCGCCTCGATCTCCCGCGCCCGGCGTCCTGCCTCCTCGCGCACCTGATCCTCGATGCTGGCAATCAACAGCTCCTTTGCCTGATCGACCGTCAACTGCGAGATGCGCTCCAATTCCGCCAGGCGCTCCTGTTTGAGCGCCTCAAGCTCTTCACGCTGCTGCTCGAGATTGCGCTCCTTCAATTGCAGCGCCCGCTCACGACGTTCAAGACTCTCCGCTTTGCGGTCCAGCATCTCCTCCTTCTGGACCATGCGCCGTTCCTGGCGTAAAAGTTCCATGCGCCGTTCCCGGTTTTCCGCTTCGAGCGTGGCGCGAAACTTCGCATTCTCCTCTTTGGCTTCCAGAAGCGCCAGCCGCTGCTGCTCCTGTGCTTCCAGCAGACGCCGCTGGTACTCCTCAGCCGCCAGCCGAAGCTGCTCGTTGGTCCGGTTGCGCGTCCACAGGAGAACCAACGTTCCCACCACCACTGAAGCGCCGATGGCGATACCAGTGATGAGGGTTACCAACACAATATCACTATTCAACGGGTTCACCTCCCGTGTGACTGAAAGCCCATAAGATGCAAAGGATATACTATCCCATTATCTAACCTGTACTGCTCTTAACTATATAGAGACCTCTAGATCCTGTCAAGCGCGCATGAGCACCATAACGCAGCTAGCCAGCTTTGTGGACTTGCAGCCAGCTCAACTTGTGCCCGCATGTAAGTAAGCTCCGATCAAGAAGAAGAGCACCTGGGAGCACCAGAATAGAAAGCAGGGTGACGCACCAGTAGCCGTGCAAATGATACTATTCTGCCCCTCTGCTTAAAGGAAGCAGAGGGCTAGGGGTGGAGTCCGATGCGGTAAGCCTGGGCAGTCTGCGCGCGAAAGGTGGCGTAACTATAGCGCTGGCGTGCCAGGGTGCGGGCCCGCTGCCCTAACCTGGCGCGTAGTGCCGGATCAGCCAGCAACTGCTTGATGCCCTGTGCCAGTGCCGAACTCGTTGGTTCGACCAGGAGCGCAGCATCTGGCGGGAGAACCTGGGTGTGTGCACGGATGGTAGTAGCCAGAATGGGTTTGCCGGCATGCAGGTAGGTGTAAATCTTCAATGGTGTGTTGGTTCCCTGACTGCGCGGGCTAAGCAGGACATCGGCAAGGTCCATGAAGAGTGGTATCTCCTTGGGGTCGCGGCGACCAGGGAGCCGCAGTGCGGCCGCTACGCCCAGGCGTCGGGCCTGCTCTGCCAATGCCGCCACCTGCTCGGGGTGACCACCGACCAGCAGCAGGAGCGTTGTAGGGAAAGCGGCCAGTACCTCTGGCATGGCGGCGATCAGCAGGTCAAGTCCCTGATAGGGCTCGAAGGTGCCCGTGTATAGAAGAACGAGGCCAGTCCCCTCCGGCACATCCAGCTCCTGACGCAAACGGCAGAGGGCAGCTTCACGCATACCAGGTGGCCAGTCCTGCTCATCCTCCTCTTCGACGATCGCACAATAGATAAGGGTCACGGGCTTCGCAGGATCAATGGCAGCAACAATATCTAACAGTTCGGGGTAGACCACGATCACGGTGTGCGCGCTCCGCACCATGATGCGCTCTGCCTGGTGCATGATCCATACGAGCAGGCGATTCCGAGTGAAGCGAAAGTTTGCGAGTTCCTCCGGGAGGCTGGACTGCATATCATAGATATGGGGCAGGCGCCAGAGGTAGCTACAGATGGCACCAATAAGGCCGGCCTCCTGGTAGGTGTGGATACAGTCATAGCGGCGGCGCAAAACCAGGGCAATGACCCGCAGCAACAGGAGCCCATCCAACAGCAACTTGGCGAGCGAGGGGCCAACTTTGACCCGGCGCAGCCCGGGAAGTGGCCAGGTGCGATAAATATGGATACCGGGCAGCGTGAAGGACTGGCCGACCGGATAGGTGGCCAGATCCACAGTATGTCCCAGCTGGCTCAGCACTCGCGCACGATGGTAGACGAGCAGGGGCGTGCCTCGTGGCTCTAAAACTGGCTCCGGTGCAACCATCAAGATACGCATGTGACTCCTTCTCAAGTATGACCGCTACACTCTGCTCCGCTCTTGCAAAGAAGAGCAGCCAGGGAGTGCGGTTCCACATCATCCCGATCGGAAATAGACGTAGGTATCCTCTCCGCTGAAGACGAGAGCAAAGTTCTGCCTGATGAGCGCCATGCCAGATCGTCCCTTCCAACGTAGATGGCCCGTCGCGGCAAAGAGCCAGATCCGTCGATGCTGCGCCAGAATGGTCTCCAGATCGTGCTCGTTCAAGAGGACGGTGGCACCGACATAGCTATCCACAATGTGATCATGGAGCTCCAGAATATAGAGTGCGTTGCCCTGGTACAGGATATAGTCGGGCTGCACCGCGTAGAATCGAGCATCTACCGCGGGTGCCAGTGTGATGAGCAAGTCACCAGGCTGCCAGTGGGCGCGAATGTAGGCGCCAGCACGCTGATAGTCGTCGAAGTGATGGCGATAAGGCAGGCCAAACGTGCGGCTCATTGCCAGGCTAAAGTTGGTGATCGGCACCACTTCACCGACCACGACCGCTCCAATAAATAGTCCCAAGAAGACTGTTGTGAGCGCGTATCCGGTGATGAGTGGTAGCCGCTGCTGCGCCAGCCAGCTTACCAGTGTGCCCAGGCGTGCGATCGTCACTGCGGCCAGGAGGGCAAAGAGGGGCAGGAGCGGATAGATGTAGCGGGACGAGGTGAGGCTCAGAGCCAGCGACAGGCAGAGGAGCGAGATAAAAAGGAAAGCGCTGAGATAGCGCAGCGCGCGATCGCGGCTGAACAGGGCGATCAGGCCACCACTGAATGCCAGCGTGCTCAGCACGGTCAGGTTTGGAAGGGCACCATGACGCAGTGAACGTGAAGCAAAGAGCAAGCGCGCATAAAAGAAGACGTTCTGCGGATTAAAAGCGATTAGTGGCTTCTCAGAGCGGTCTGTGCCAAGGATTAAATGGCGGGTCGCCTGCCATATCAGAAGCTGAAGCAAGATCACCGCCGCTGCCAGCATGCCAGCAATCCACCAGTGGGGATTGCGCAGTCCGGCCCACCGCTGCGTTACCAGAAAAATAAGCAGGATTGCCGGTAGTACGATAAAGGTCTCTTCATGGCTGAGATACATTGCCACGACTGCCAGCATGCTGAGATAGATGTATCGCCATCGTGCGTCTGGCTGAATGGCTCGATAGAAAAGATAGCAGACTACCAGCACTCCTAGTTGCGCCTGCTGGTACATGCGCGCCTCACGTCCCCATTCCAGAGTCATGGGCGTACAGAGCAAGAGGAGCATGGCCAGCAGCCCGATGCGCCGTCCCAGGAGGGCACGGCCAAGAAAGAACACTAATAGCAGGCAGGCGATACATTCTACAGTGCTGATCGCGCGGGTCGCATTGGGGCCATCGCCGGCGATCGCAATGACCAGGGCTAATAAATAGGAATAGAGCTCCCCTTTGGTATAGATGACGCCAGTGGGCCAGCGGGGAATGCCATAATGCAGCACCCCCTGTGCTGCAGAGATGCTCACCAGCTCGTCCTGCCAGTAGGACTCATAGGGCAATTGATAAGTGATCAGGAAGATGGCCGCTGCTGTCAGCAGGATCACAGTACCAACGATAGCAATGGTCGACAGCGCGCGCCAGCCTGATACATGCACCGGTGCTCCCGGAGCAGCATCCTGTGCGGGTGCCCTGAAGCGGTTGGCAACTAGGACGAGGACTAGCGTGCCGAAGGCTGTCCCGGCTAGCACACCCAGCCAGAAGCGAGTGAATGGGAATGGATGTGGCAGGAGCGGCTCCCAACTCAGCGCATACAGGAGTGCCAGGAGCGCAAGTGCAGGTGTACATGCCAATGCCACGCGATCCAGTGCTGCGGCGCAAGCAACGGTGCTCCAGTACCGCCCGCATTGCACACCGACAGCGATGAGCCAGGCCAGAAGTAGCAGCACAGTAGTAATCAGCGCCACGATACCTGTTGCTGAGGCATCCGAGCCTGCCGTGCTTGCCAGGTGTAGCATGCCTGGCTGGATTGTGCTGACACCGGGTGCGGGCGAGCCGAGAGTGATGGCCGACCCCCACGCAGCAATCCCGTTACCTATGATCCAGCCATCGTTTGCGGTCGTTGAGGCTGCCCAGGAGCTATCGGCCACTATATGTGTAAGCGCGCCATTAGGGGCGGTCACGAACAGATCCAGCAACATCGCGGCCGGTGGAATCTGAAAGGTTCCATGCTGGGTCAGGGCTCCAACAGTCATTACATGGACAGCCAGGTTGTTCTGACCGGCATGCAGAAACGGCTGGAGATTGTAGAGGTCGGTGGTGACGGTGACAGTGGTATGGGTCGCGACCAGATGGGCCGACTGAATGGCCAGCAGGTGGCCGTTGACAAAAAGGTCTGCCGTTCCGGTTGCAGCGAGTCGCAACCAGGCATCGTGTGCAGCAGGCAGGGTAAGGCTATGATAGAAGAATGCGTCTGTGGTAGGGCCAGCGGTTAGCCATGTGAGAGGCAGAGAGGTCATAAAGGGGACCGGATTAACAGTGAGTACGCCATCTGGAGGTACGGTGCCGAAGAAATAGGCGGCACTCTGCCAGGCAGCGTCGTTGAATTGCGGCATGCTCCATTGGGGATGCGCCTGCGAGGCACATGGCTGCCCAACCAGCTGGACGTTATCTGTGGCGCGCCAGGTGCGGTCAGAGGGGAAAGCCTGGAGCTGCTGGCCCGAAGCCAGGCCGACAACGGCACGGACAGCAGGCACGCCGTTGTCGTAGTTCACCGCGCACAAGGCAATGGTGTTCATGCCAGTGTGCAAGAAAGATGTAATGTCATAGATATGCGCTAGATTGACCGCACCACTCTGGAACTCATTCAGCGTCATATCAAGCAGGTGGCCATTGGCATACAAGGTGTAAGCTTGTGACCCCTGCACCGTGATAAATGCCCGATTGGGTAGGGCCGTCAGCGTGAGCGACCGGCGATAGAAGGCTACGGGCGATATTGGATGGGGCACACTGATCCAACGAGCACCATACCAATCTGGGCGATAATTGGACGTCTGCGGCACAAGCAACGTCTGATAGACAACGAGGTTGCCGCCAACGAGCGTCGCCAGCAGGAGCAACCAGGTCAGTGGATGGACATGACGGAGCATGCGGCCCAGGCCCTGCATCAGTTGTGTTCTAATGGAGACCTGAAGCGGTCTCACGTGCGGTGGTGTTATAGTAGCCACTGTCGAGCTGAATCGCTTTCTTCAAGAGTGCCCTTTCGCTGGCATAATCGCCCAGGCCAGCACGGCAGAGGGCAAGATAGGTATAGCTTGCCGATTGCATCTCGCTATCGCGCGAAAGGGATAGGATCGTCTGAAAGTCCTGTGCAGCTAGCTCGTAGGCATGAGCTGTGAAGAAGATGCGGCCACGCAGATAGTAGGCATACAGGTTATCCGGTTGTACCTGGATGAGCGCATCGAGCCAGGGTAGCGCGCGGTCCAGCGCCCTAGTCTGGAGAGCGATCTGGGGATGCTGCACTGCCTGCATATTGGTGATCGGCAACGCTGCTCCCACATCCCGTTGTGCCAGTTGCTCCAGAGTTTGTACCATATCCTGCCGGACCAGGGGATCCTGTGGATCGGCCCGTGCAAGCGTTTCGTCCTCCAGCCACGCCTGGTTGAGCGCGCCCAGTTGCCGATAATAGGCGGCGAGATAGAGACCCACGTCACGATTGGTAGTCTGCCCCAGCAGATAGAGGGCAGCACCGCGCTCCTGTTGAAAAGCAGGCCATGTGGCGAGGGTGGGCGTAATAGCTACTGCCTGACTGAAACGATCCAGGGCAGCATGATAATTGCCCTGAGCGAGCGCTTGCTGCCCCTGATGCTCAATGAAGAGGCCAGTGGGTGCACGGCCAAGAATGACGATCACCCCGAGTCCCAGGACTATCCACCCTGCACGCCTGTACCAGCGGTGCTTAGAGGCGCGGGCATCTTGCCGACGCGTCCAGGCGCCACCGAAGCAGAGAAGTCCAGCAACGAGCGGGAGCAGGATACCTGGTTGCGCAAGTTGCACCAGCAAGATCAGCCGATCGCCCGGTGTAGCGATAAGCACGTGCCAGGGCGACATAGGCAGTAGCTGCGGTGCCAGCGCATAGCCAAGGTGACCACGAATGAGCAGACTTTGATTCTCCTGCGCAGCAAGCGCGCTCACCTGCGGCAGGTCCACCAGCGCGAATTGCCAGATGAAGAGCAGGAGGATAGCTGTGGCCAGACACCCCAGCAGCATGAGCGTATAGGAACGCAGCGGCTGCCAGGCAGCGACAAGTGTGTAACCCAGGCAAAGCCCGGCGGCCAGAAGGCAGAGCAGGCCATAGGAGAAGATTCTGTTCGTAATGCCCCAGCCAACATCTACCGGCCAGGCCCAACTGCCAGTGGTCTGTATGAGCGGTACGCCAATCCAGGATACGCTGCCTGCCAGGAGTAAGGCGACCAGTGCCAGAAACGACCAGATGGCACCAGTTGCTACCATAGTCTGGCTGAACCCGCTCAGCCGGTCCGCTCGGGCGCGTAGGCCGACGATGAGTCGCCGATTTCTGCCAAACAGTGTAGGTGCAATATCCATTCCCATCTCTCCTCACGATCCTAAGCACCCACAAGCATGCCTCCATTGGCCCCGCGGTTACGATTGCTTGCCAACAACGACCACCGGCTCATTATCGCTGAGCTGATATTGTCCGACCAGGATAACCTGATCACCAGGCTGCAAGCCACTGATGATGCCGAACCGATCGCCATCGCGCAATCCCACAACTACATGTCGGACATGCGCCCGGCCATTAGCATAGACGAAGACTATGGAATCGGCATCAGGATTAATGACTGCCAGCTCCGGTACGGTTGGTAACTGTTGCTGGCTGGCCACTCGCACATAGACACTCTCGCCAGTAAAGAGTTGTTGTCCATTGTTTGGCACCGTGACCCATGCTGTAAAGGTCGCGCTGCCTGCGCTACTAAGGGCAGGGACGATCGCCGTAACGGTCCCGGTGAACTGCTGGCCCGGCGCTGCAACGGGATCGACCTGTGCGGACGCGCCTACCCGCACCTGGGCGCGCTCTGCGAGCGGAAATTGGACCTGGACGACGATGGTACTGATGTCCTGGAGCGTCAGGAGTGTTTTGTTCGCGCTGAACAGTGTGCCGGCGGTGACATTGATAGCCGTAACCACACCGGTGAAGGGCGCTGTGACCGTCCCATGGTTATACGCTGGCGAGCTCAGCTGAGCATTGAGGGCATCATAATGGCTCTGGGCAATGGCAACCACACGTCGTGCAGCAGCAATGGCCGTTGCATGCTGGGCAGCGCCGTTTGCCGTGGGCGGTACCGGTTGTGCCAGCAGCGTATTGAGATAGTTCTGGGCCGTCTGCAACTGGACATATGCCTGTTCGAGCTGGGCGGCAATGGTCGCGTTATCCAGCGTCAGCAGCGGCTGGCCAGCCTGCACCGCCTGCCCGACGCTGACAGCCACTTTCATCACCCGTCCGCTGACCGGGTAGGCAACGTTGAGGGTGCGCGCCGCATAGGTCAGGCCACCGCCACCAACATAGCTATTCAGCGTTTGCTCATGGACAGTGTAGAGCACGACGCGCGGCTGCGTCTTGGCGAGATGTACGATCAGCAGTCCCAGGGCAATAATCAGCACCAGCGCTACTGCCAGACCCGCGAACAGGATGCGCCGGCGGCGCAGTGGATGAAGTGGTGCGGTTGCCGCTGGCGGCGGGCCTTCATCGGCGATCGCGACGCTTGGCTGCTGTTCAGCAGAGAGGTTGCCGTTCTCAGACAGCGATGAATCATCAGGCGAGCGCATAGGCTCTCTCCTTCCCCCCGGTTTTGGAGCATTTTAACAGAAATGGATGAGAAAAGCTATCTCTATTCTGAGTCCTCCTTGTCATGCTGGCAGGTGTCCACTCTACTTCTAGAGCGGGAGATCAGATACCACTGGAAGTAGCTCTTCCTCTCTTTGCAGAGAGCGAGGCGACACATTCCCCGACGCAAAATCTGACGAACGCACATCTTTACGAGCTGGTGGCCAGTCCAGATCGGCTTTGCCCATAACTCTCCCTCTCTACTGTCCGAGGGGATGAGACTCGTTCCAAGACCGATCTGGACCGGCTACTAGCCACTAGGGAGACCGCGTTTTCTTTGGTTGTCCTCGCATAGGCTTGTCCGGGCGGGCAGCCGCGTGGCTGCTGCGGCTCCGGCGCCCAGTAGCTGCCGTGCGATGAGCGAACTGGCCTAGATTGCTGCGGCCCAGGCGTCCGATTGCCAGCAACCCTATTCGAAAGGTGAATGATAATGGTCTGCTTGCGCCTCGCCCCCGACTGGCGATCGGGCCGTTAGTGGGGATAACGGGCTGGAGGCCACCAGCATACCAGTTGAGCACCGGGCCATTGGGCGGAAGGGCTGCTGTGCTGGGGATAGTCGCCTGCCAGAGCGCCAGTGCCAGAGCAACTGCCAACACCAGAACGACCGGTATAGCAGCGATCAGCTGCGTGCGATGGGTATAGAGCCAGCTGCGCACTGATCCAGCCGCCAGCGGGCTGGTGGCAACGCCAGGCATAGCTGGCAGCGGTCCCTCCGTGACTGAACCGCCATCGCTGGAAGAATGCTGATTATCTGGCAAGTCCATGAGATACCTCCTGCCTGATATCGTCACTTATCTTGATCCAGCACGAAGCCACACAAGTTACCGCCGGGCGGCGGTCAAAACTGATCGCCTGGCATAGCCATTTATGCTCCTTGTTGGAAATCGTCGGCCCGCACTCCTTGCTCTTCAACATGCCCATGCAGCACCCAGCCATTCAGCATGTCTTGCAGGTGTCCATTGAAGGCCAGAGGCGATCGGGGATGCAATGGCTGAAAAGCACCTTCGCGAATCACCGAGCGGATCACATAGGGAAGCTTGCCCTGCGACTCGTAGTAAATGCGAACCATCAGCTCCGCGAGCAGCCCCATCAGGATGACCTGGACAGCTACCACAAAGAGAATGGCTGAGAGCAGGGTCAGCGGATTGTTATGGACGCGTACATGCGGGGGCAGCACCGTTTGCACGATCATAGCCACCAGGCTAGTGAAGCTGGCAAGCATTAGAAACAGCCCCACCGAGCCAAAGACATGGATCGGCTTGGTTGAGTAGCTGCCCAGGAATTTTACCGTCAACAGATCCAGGAGCACCCGGAGCGTGCGCGAGAGCCCATATTTCGATTTTCCAAAGCGGCGTGCGCGATGATTGACGGGGATCTCGGCGACGAGAGCGCCGGCGGCATGCGCGAAGGCTGGAATAAAGCGATGCATCTCACCGTACAGGCGCACCTCCTCCAGCACCTCCCGCCGGTAGGCTTTCAACGTACAGCCATAGTCATGGAGATGCACCTGAGTCACGTAGGAAATGAGCGCATTGGCTATCATGGAGGGAAGTGTGCGCCGGAAGAACCGATCATGCCGCTGCTGGCGCCAGCCACTGACAACATCGTAACCTTCATGGATCTTTGCCACCAGGCGTCCGATATCTGCCGGGTCGTTTTGCAGGTCGGCATCCATCAGGATGACAATTTCGCCCCGGCTGTGAGCGATGCCAGCGGAGAGCGCTGCCGTCTGGCCAAAGTTTCGCCGGAAGCGAATAACCGTAACCGTGGAATCCTGCATCGCGATATCCGCCAGATAGCGGAAGCTTGCGTCAGTGCTGCCATCGTCTACATAGATGATCTCGTACGTCTGATGCAGGGCCTCAAGTGCCTGCTTCAATTCAGCATGTACGAAGGGGATGTTCGCTTCTTCGTTATAAACGGGAAGAATGGTTGATAGCTCAAGGGAGCACATTCCTGACCCCCTGCCCAGTGCCGCAAAACCGGCCTGGGAAGCAGGGTACATAGCTAGCATAGCGTGGCTATTTGCCCTGCTTCCTCACATAGCTCCAGCAGGAGCCCTCTATGGGTATCCCGTTTCCCTACCAGACCGTTGAATGGCCTGATAGGGAAACAGCAGATAGCCAGCAGACATCCGAATCTCCTCCTGCCAGCTATTTTTCATAGCCACCGACCCAGTCTTGCGAGTAGGAGCCATTGCGCATATCCATCCAGGAGGCATACAACGTTGCCGGCTGGGTTGACGTGCGTTTCGCCCAGGAGTTGCCCGTATAGTCACCCATAAATCCGCCGCCAAAGCCATCATCGAATGGATTCGATGCCACCGAAGCAATCTGTTGATTCGTCTGGAAGCTCGCTCCGTGGTTGGTGGATATGCTGGAGAACGCCTCATAGTCAATGTTGCTGGGATCGTTGCGGCGATCGAGCCAGGTAACTCCCACCACCCCCTTATGGTTGACGGTGAGCCAGGGGAAGAACTGATCATGGGTATCGCTTGTCGGCGTCACGCGCACCGGCGCGCTCCACGAGGCACCGCCATTGGTCGAGGTTGCTACTTCGACCTCCATATAGGAGCCTGTCCAGTTGTACATGACCACATAGAGCGTACCTGAATAGATGCTGGTGCTGTTATCCACACCGATCGCCGGGATCTCGCTTACACGTTCGCTGGTATTGGGCAGGTTGCCATAGAAGGCACAGAAGCAGGCATCGGGAGCGAGGTTGACTGTGGCAATTGTCGCAGGTGTGCTCCAGGTGTTGCCACCATCGGTGGAATCGGACATGAGCAGGGTCGCCGTTGTGCCACCACAGTCACCCGCCGGACCGTTAGCGTAGCAGCGCATCCATGTGACATAGACTGTGCCATTGCGACCTGTGGTGATATCGCTGAACTGATCGACACTCGGATAGAGTTGGAGAGAATCTACCTGGATGGGTGCCGACCAAGTCGCACCACCATTGGTCGAGTGTGAGACTGAGATCGTGCTGTTGCCACTGGAGTCAAACTGGGTAACTGAGATGTACAAAGAGTTGCGATAGGGATCGGACTTGGGACCATCATCTACCTGTAACCAGTCCTTATCAGTGAAACCGCCGGAGAAGAGCGGCCGTACCGCGACTGCCGGCGCACTCCACGTGACACCCATATTTGTGGACTTTTCGAACTGAATCGCGGGGAGGCCACAGTCAATACTGGTAATGTAGGCCGTATGGTGGAGATCCCAGCCAACGCCAGGGTCACCGCAGCCAAATCCGGTGATCGAGCCAATGCAGGTAGCGCTCCAGGTATTTCCACCATCGGTGGACAGATAGAAGCCAGCCAGCGAAGAGCCACAATTGTAATCGTTCCCACCGCTCAACAGGTTAAGTGGGTTCTTAGGATCGACGGCGATCGGGTCTTCATTGACGATATTGCCGGAGTGCCCGATGGATGCCTGGGTGTTCGGCAACACACAGGGAGCAGGTGAACAGGAGAGATGCGGGTGAATATCATTGGTAAGCGTGCCGGGATGGGGGAACTGCACCGCACCGGAGTGAATTTCACGCGCCAGCAGCACGCTGCCGGAAAGCGGACTACGGGGGAGCAGCGGCTTCCGAGCCGAGGCGCCAGCTCCTGCATTCAGAGACAGCGCCAGGATGAACCCCAGGATAATGGGACCAGTAACGAGACGCAGGAATATCCTCATAGTTGCTTTGCCTCCTTGCAAGCACAATCACCGACAAAGAAAGTTCCGCAAGGCCCCCGCTCCTTTGGGAGCGGGGGCAATGGACGGATAGGTGCACGAGATCACGCGTCTCGCGCTAGAATGTAGCCACACCTTCAGCGACGCCAGAGCCAGCCCCGGTGAGTGTTGCTGCCGTCATACAATTCCCCACACCGCTCGCAGTAATACTGCAAGTATCCAGCACACCGTTGAATACACTGTTGACGAACAGCGTAGTACCCAGTCTGGCGAGCGCTGACACATCGGACACGCCAGGTGGGTATGTCTGGTTCACGAATGTGAGCGTACCGCTGGCGATGCTATACACACCCAGCGAGTTGCTGAATGTCTCACTCTCAATGATGAACTGGTGCTTCCGACTGAAGAGCACATAAGCGCCGTTTTCCGAGTAGTTGGGATCGAACGCTGGACTACCGGGCAGGAATGTCAGGGTGCCATTGTTGTCCAGCGCACCCTGGACCTCGCCACCGTTGAAGGTCGCTATACCGGTGTAGATATTATGGGGTGGTGGAGTTCCGCTGAGTCTCTGGACCGCCGCTCCATCTGGACCACAGCAGCCAGTGGAATAGTAGCCAGGGATCTGACCGGCAGCGGAGGTAAGGAAGGTTATCGTGCCGGTCGTCGGGCTGATCTTATAGGTGTCGATGTTTCCGGAGCCAAAGTCCACTGCGATCAGTTGCTTCTTGTTCACAATGGCGATCGAGAAGTAGATGTTGTTGGGAGTCGCCAGTTGCTGGACGAGCGACAGCGTACAGCCGCTGCCTATGGCCAGCGCACTCAGATTGCCAGTCGAGCTGAAGCTCCAGACAGCGACATACACAAATCGGCCATTATTGGAAACGTGGATGTCGCCCGCGTAGTTGTCGTAGCCATCACCAATGGTCAGGACACTGATCGGGCCAGTTAACTGGCCCGTCGTGGCATTCACCATAAAGCTCTCTACCTGTCCGCTACTCTCATCCGTATGGAACAGGCAAGGAGTACTGTTCAGGGTGTTGGCCTTAGAAATAGCGATCTGGTTCACACCAAAGGCCGCTATGTTCTGGCAACCGGTGGTGGGATAGGGCTCACCAGAAACGGGCACGAGACCATTCGTCGTGATCTGATAGGCATCGATGCTGTTGGGGCAGAGGCCATCATCGGCGTAGACAAAATGCGTGCCAGTGGTACTGAAGTGCACATGATAGACTTTCGTATGGAACAAAGGCCCATGGTGGTGCGACGCCATGGCGACCGCCGCGCCAGGATGGTGGGAGGTCGCCGCCGTTACAGCAAACGATGGGAAGGCTGCCAGCAGCAACAGGGCAGCCCCAGCCGGCAAGAAGCGCAAGAGACGCTGGGTGAACTGAACCATATCACACTCCTGGTTCTCCTCTCTGTCGAAAGGACCCTCTAAACTGCCGCAAACAAACTACATCGGGGTTGTTTATAGCGGGTGTTATTTCAGCAGGATGGCACTCTTTCGTCAGCAGCTCACCTCCTTTCACACCTGCTTCCCACCTTGTCCAACAGCATCGTGTCAGTATCCGATTCGATCGACGGCATCCAATGAGGCGTTGTGTCCTGAATACACCCAGAAGTGTTGTAAAGATATGCAGTGGGTATGGCAAGATATCAGAAAGATTCACAGCAACAGCAAAATCGCTCTGGAAAGAGACTTTTATAATCTTAATCAGACGGCCATAAGATCAAGCAAATGAGGATCGGCAGACACTCAGGAAATAATCTTATTTCAAACCACACAGCCGCATATCACAAAAAGCTCACTACACGCACTACAGAAAGCTTAAAAAGCAATGAAGCTATCTATATCCGATCATGCGGGCATACAACAAAACTATCTCTATTTCTAGTGTATATCACGTCTGCTAACTCTGTACATAGGTAAGCTGACCCATATATAATTAGGCAATTTGCCTTGTGTATAAACAGATGCAATGCTGCCTTCCCCTATTCGCTGCCGATCGCCACATACCCCAAACCTTCTCTGAGGTATATCAGGCAATCGCCTGAGGGCCCGCGGCGATCACTCCCTCCTCCTGACCACCATGCTCCGAACCTCTGGCTTGCTGACGCGAAATCGCCGGTGGTGAGTAGCATATGTAGCATGTGCTACTCACCACCCCCAAACATCATATTGCTAGCACTGTAATATCAACGTGTTGTTAGTGCTGCCATTGTAGGTATAGCCAACTGACCAGAAATCGCCGGTATTCGGCACATGAGCAACACCGATCAGGATATTATCCGTTGACAGATTGGGGCTGGAGACGATATTCCAGGACGAGCCATTCCACTGCTCAGTCAGCGTCTGCTCGGTACTGCCATTGTAGGTATAGCCAACTGCCCAGGCGTTCTTCAGACCTCCTGCCACGCCGAGCAGGAAGTTATATGGCGCGCCGGGGTTGGGACTAGAGACAACGTTCCAGGACGACCCATTCCATTGCTCTATCAACGTCTGGTAGGTGCCGGTGCTGGTGTTGTAGTAGTACCCCACCGCCCAGGCGTTCTTCAGACCGCCCGTTACTCCGTAAAGGATGTTGAATGACGAGCTGGGGCTGGGACTGGAGACGACATTCCAGGAGGAACCATTCCACTGCTCTATCAACGTCTGGTAGGTGCCGGTGCTGGTGTTGTAGTAGTACCCCACCGCCCATTTTTTGGTCACTCCGATCAGGAAGTTGTATTGCGAGCTGGGGCTGGGACTGGAGACGACATTCCAGGAGGAACCATTCCACTGCTCTATCAACGTCTGCCAGGTACTGCCACTATTGTTCGAGTAGTATCCCACTGCCCAGGCATGCTTGATGCCACCTGCCACACCGAGCAGGTAGTTGTATGATGAGCCGGGGTTGGGACTAGAGACAACGTTCCAGGCAGAACCATTCCACTGCTCTATCAACGTCTGGTAGGTACTGCCGCCATTGTTCGAGTAGGCCCCCACTGCCCAGACATTGCTGGCAGTGCTGGCCACACCCTCCAGGAAGTTGTACTGGCCAGGGCTGGGGCTGGAGACGACGTTCCAGGACGACCCATTCCACTGCTCAGTCAACGTCTGCTCGCTGCTACCGTTGTAGGTATAGCCGACTGCCCAGGCGTTGGTGCTGGAGGTGCTGGTCACGCCGATCAAGATATTGTAGGTTGATGGGTTAGGACTGGGGACGACGTTCCAGGAGGAACAGCGGACCGCTGGCACCGTATGCACCGGGGCCGCCGGAGCATGCACAGCACCAGATACGCGCGGGACACCTGGCAGGCCAACCAGCCCAACCGGGCCGGACAGCCCGCCTGGCCCAGCCAGCCCAGGCGGCAGCAGCGGGCCTAATGGCGCACGGGCGCCTAATGGCGCCCGGGCAGCGCTGGCGGGTACCGCCCCTACCAACAGGACAGCGACGAGCGCAAAAGAGATGGCATACGGCAGAATGGACAGTTTCCCACGAAGCATAGGCCTCCTCCTTGTCTTGCAATGTTTGCACGATGCATGAATGCGTGAGCGACAATCTTCAGAGCCTTGAATGCGCGATAGAGCAAAGCGCCCGTGGGTGGCACAGCGTGGGGGACCAGCCCTGTATGATGAAGCCTTTCACCTCCTTTCACCGAGACAGGATGTGCATCATCCCTTAACCGAGCGACCGTGTGATTTATGTGCAACGATCGGCAGGATACCAGGAAGTGATCTTATTTCAAACCACACAGCCATATATTATGAAAAGCTCACCACATGTGCTACAGGAGGCCTAAAAAGCAAGGATGCTATATGTCTGAAATTATGTATCACATAACTAATATTCCTATTTTTAGAGTACATCATGCCTGCTAGGTCTGTATATAGGTAAAATGCCTATATATGTGAGCAATTTGTCCTGTGTACAGATGAGTTGAATACGTAATCCAGTATTTCTGCCAGTTACTCCAGCCGGGAGCCTTTTCGCTGTGCACATACAGAGTAGCATTGGGTGATCGTGCTATGGCTCATATGATTGCCAGCGCTCTTAAGGCATTTGACTTAACACTATCATAGGCGGTTGCCCTGTTATCTGGGGCACAATCACCCTATGTAAGCTTCAGCTCTCTGTGACTATACTGATCGTGGAATAGCATCGGTGATGGTATTGCTGGACCGCTATTGTGCATTTATTTTGCAGTCATTGATCTGGAGATTTTCGCAGTAGCCAGTGGGCAAGGCGATGCCGGAAGAGCAGAGGTGCCCATGTCTGAGTTCGACCAGCCGGTCCAGATACGCACGGCAGGTATATCCCAGCCAGGGCTGCGCCGGCGCATTCAGGAGTCGCTATTTGCTTCATCGGCGACGACCTTTGCTGGCCAGGGCGCTAACACCATCGCCAATCTCCTGCTGGCGGCCATCCTGGGACCAGCGGACTTTGGGGCCATCAGCATCGCGACCCTAGTGATCACCGCCTTCGTTATCACGCGCAATGCCTTCGTCTTCCAGACGTTGATCCAGCGCGTCGATCGCGTACAGGATGCCGCCGATCAAATGGCCTTGCTGGCCATCGGGTTAGGAGGAGTGCTGGCCATCGCCATCTGGCTGGCTGCGCCCGCGGTCAGCAGTTTCTTCCACACGCCAGACAGCACAGGTGTGCTACGACTACTGGGAGCGGGCTTCCTCATCGAGTCTATTGGGAGTGTGCCAGCAGCTCTCCTGGAGAAGGAGCTGCTCTTTCGTCGCAAGCTGTGGCTGGAACTGGCAGAACCGGTTCTTGCGGCTGTGGTAGCCGTCGGGCTGGCCCTGCTGGGGCTGGGCCCCAGCGCAGTGGGCTGGGGTCAGCTCATTGGCAATACAGTCTGGACAGTGGGCCTCTATGTGATCGCCGACTACCGACCACGACCACGCCGGGATCTCGCTCTCTTGCGTGAGCTGGTGCGCTATGGGCGCTATGTTTTTGCCGGGTCGCTGATGATCTTTCTCTTCACCAATCTAGACAACGCCTCCGTTGCGCGCCTGCTTGGCGCGCGTGCGCTGGGCTATTATGCGTTTGCCTTCCTCCTGGCCTATTTTCCAGCCAACGTGTTCACCAGGGGTATCGTCGCTCGTGTGGTTCTGCCGGTCTACGCAAAATTGCAATTCCAACCGGACGCACAGGCACAGGCGCTGCTGACGACGCTGCGCTATGTGGGCTATTATGCTGCGCTGTTCTGTGCCGGCACAATCCTGCTGGGGCCAACCGTCCTTAACACGCTCTATGGTGCAAAATGGGCGCCAGCAACCACAGCGCTACAGGTTCTGGCTGTCTATGCCTTTGCCCACTCGTACTTTCTCGTAGCGCAGCGGCTCTGTAACGGAACCGGGCGGGCCCGCGCCTTCTGGGTCATCGCCGTTTTGCAGCTCGCTGTGGTGCTGCCTTTCCTGGTCCTGGCACCTCTCCGCTACGGCATCCTGGGCACCAGTGTGCTCTTCACAGCAAGCAAGGTGATCACAACGATGGTGGCCATTGCGGTAATGGTTCGTTTCACCGGCCTGTCCCTGTGGCGGCTGGTCTCCCAGATCGTCAGGCCGCTGGGTCTGGCATTGATCGCCGGTCTGGCGGCGCTCCTGGCCTCCGTCGTGGTACCCGATATGAGACGCTGGACGCTGACTGCGCTCGAGCTTGCCATCTTTGTCGTTGCCTATGGGAGCATGTGCCTGCTGACAGACCGACCTTTGCTCACCGAGGTGAGTAGCTTTATCGGTAGCTACCGGCGACGTCGCCTCACTGCTGTGACCGATTCCGGCAAAGGGAACGAACCCGATCCCTCCCTGAGAGAAAAGGAGATCGGTGAATAAAGGAAAAGGAGCAAGAGATGCCACCGCGTGTCATGATCTTTGGCCTGGATGGTGCCACCTTCCATTTCATCCGCCCGCTCGCCATGGCAGGGCGCCTGCCGGCACTTGCCGACCTGATGGCCCGTGGTACCAGCGGGGAACTGCGCTCCATCTACCCCCCACATACGGCGGCGGCCTGGTCCACTTTCATGACCGGCGAGCTGCCTGGCAACCATGGGGTCTTCAACTTCTATGAGCTGAATCTTACACGGTACAGCCGGCGTGGTAGACCCGTTACCTCAGATGCACTACGTGGGCGGACGATCTTCGATGTAGCCAGTGCACATGGACTGCGAGTGGCAGCTCTGCACGTACCGATGACGTTTCCCGCCTGGCCTATCAATGGTGTGATGTTCTCTGGCTATCCAGCTCCGGCAGGCTCACCGGCCTGTGCCTACCCCCGCACCCTGGCCGCCACATTCGGCCGGCTCACCGGGATCACCTGGACTCGTTCACCTGACAAGCGTGTGCGTTGGTCACAAGAGCACATTGCCCTTCAGACTGACCTCTGTGAGCAGGTGCTCACTCAGGAAGCGCCTGACCTCTTCATGACTGTATATCAAGAGACCGACTGGGCGCACCATTACCTGTGGCGCTACCATGACCCGCGCAGCCCTGCCTATACCGCTGCTGACGCCCGGCGCTATGGTGACCATATCGCTCTCGTGTACCAGGCACTCGATCAGGCGATAGGTCGACTTCTGTGCTATGCCGGCCCGGAGACGACCATCTTTGTCGTTTCCGACCATGGAGGAACGGTGTCTGCGCCCAATGCCTTTCACCTCAACGCCTGGCTGGCCAGTCAGGGACTCTTCGTCGCCCGCACTGAGCACGCGACCTGGCTGAGCATGGCCTTCACGCGCCAGCTAACCCGCAAGCTGCGCACCTTTCCCTTGCGCGAGCTTAAAGAGCAGCGATTCGCACGCTGGCTGCTCCCGATAATTAATCCGGTTCTCCACCTCGCGCGTCGTGCCGGACTGGAGAGTCTCATGGACCACATCTATCAGGTGCATGATAGCGGTGCCAGCCTGGATCCGACGCAGACGCGCGCCTACCGCTTCCAGGTGGTCACCCAGGCCGAGGGGATCGCTCTGAACGTGGCCGGGCGTCAGCCGCAGGGTATTGTGCAACCGGGGGCAGAGTATGAAACGCTGCGTGACCAGATCATCGCAGGCCTGCAAGCGCTGCGCACACCAGATACTGATGAACCTTTGATGATCGGTGTCTACCGCCGCGAGGAGATCTTTGCCGGCCGGCATATGGAGGAGGTCCCTGACATCATCGTACGATTGCATCCGCTCTACCGGGTCGGTACAAATGTGCAACCACCGCTCTTCACGCAGTTGCGTGCTGCCGATGTCCAGGGACCACTGAGCGGCTGGCACGATGACTATGGTATCCTGATCGCTGCCGGTCCCGGTATTGCTGCCGGCGTGACAGTTACTGGGGCATCCCTGCTGAACATGGCACCGACAATTCTGCACGCGCTCGGCCTGAGTGCGCCGCCCTGGATGGAAGGCACCGTCCAGGAGGGCCTCTTCGCCTCGAAGGCTATACCAGTCGCCAGGGGAAGCGGCCAGTGGACTACGAACCTGCCAGATTCAGAGCTTGGCAGCTCATCGGAGGATCTGAAGTATGAGATCTCGGCCGACGAAGAGCAGCTTATCGAGGAACGGCTCCGCAACCTGGGATATTTGTAACGCCAGTTCTCGTGCCAGCCGGCATTGTGCAAGCATGGTGTATTTGCAACACATTCTCTATCTCTTATCTATATACTCAACAGAGACTCACTATGCTCAATAGAGCGGATCTGGTAGCAATACTCATACGTACTGGCAGTGCCAGCGCAAGGAGGACCTGATGATTCAGCGCATGCTAGCTAACTGTTCACCCCGATGGCGCCGAGTGAACAGCGTATGCTCCGCTTCAGGCTATTTGCGCCATTTTGGCGGTGTTCTCACCTTTGCCTCTCTGAGTCCGCGCAAGGGACGCTCTTGCAGCGCCAGCAAGGTATGGAGGCGCACGTTGAAAGGCCTAGGTCAGCGGGAAAAGCTCCAGTGGATAGCTATTCTGCTGGCACTGCTCCTCACATCTGCATGTACCGGTTCGTCACTGCCCCAGGCAACAGCCACACCTGTATCTCCATCTACCGGTGGAGCTGCTGGTGCACCAGCCACAATGAATGCGGTGGACACCGTCATCCATACTGTACTGGCGAACATTGCCATGAACGGTTTTGATCCGCTGGTCAACAATGGCCTGGGCGGGCTCTGGATTGACTGGCGATATGGCAGTGTGCCCCTCCAGACTAATGGTGGTGCCTGCACAGTCACCAATGGTGTGCCAACCTGCACCACCACTCCGCCAGCTCATGATCGCCTGACCGATCTGCGCTACCTCCACAATCTGCTCTCCTACCAGAATCTCTATCCACAGGATACCGAGTTCACTGGCGAGATCCGCCGTTACACGGCCATTGTAAAGGCCGAATTCGCCACCTGCACTGATACGCGGGGGTGGATATATGATGAGTGGATCGCGATCTATAACCTATCGCACGATAACTTCTTCAAGCAATGTGCTTATACTATCGCAAATTACTATGATACGCAGTGGTATCATCCCGCTGTAGGTGCCATCTACCAAACCTCCAGCGCCTATCCCTGGGGATTCTATCGCACGGAGGACGCAATCGGCATGGGTGCTGCACTCATCGAGGCCGGTGTCACTTTCAACCAGCCGAAATGGATAAGCGATGGGCGCACTGCACTGGCTTTTCTACGCCAGCATGCCTATCTCACACAATATCATGTCTATCTACATCTGCTTACCAATGTGTTACTTCCCAACGGTACAGCTAATCCTACGGAGACAATTCTGCATACCAGCGCTGCCAATGGCGGAGTGGTCAGGGCTGCGGCTATCGGTGCTGAGGCCGTTGCACTGCTCCATGCATACCTGGCCAGTCACGACTCGCAATATTTACAGCAGGCAACCGATCTTCTAAATGTGCTATCCCCCACCACTAACCCGCTAGGGCTCTGGGATACCACTAACCAGGGCTATTTCTATGGCGTCCAGTTCAGGGGGCCAGACTACGCACATATCAGCGGATTTACCGTTCGCGACCATGAGAAAGAGGCAGGCCGGCAGATGCAGGTGCTGCGCGCGTGCCATCTCGCTGATCTGCTCACGAACAATCAGTTCCAGAGTATGGAGAGCCTGCTCGTGCAGGTAGCCATCAGCAAAGCCTACTATGCGCCTGGACACGGCTATCTCTACTCTGTAGAGCCTGACTGGTCGCCCCACCAGCGGCATGGCCAGGTGAAGAATTTCGTCACGACCGAGGCAATGGGGATCGCGCTCGAAGCACTGCTGTCGCTGAATCCCCATGCGCCACTGTCCTAATCGATCTCACCTTTTGCCTGTCCTCTCCTGCAGAGCAAAGAGCGGGGCAAAGGGTGAAATAGAGACAGCATAGTGGGCTCGATCTGCTTCCTTCTCTAATTATTCGGTGCATGGCCAGCCAAACTCTCTTTTGGAACCAGCTGCTGTTCTCTGGCCCAGGCAGCGATCTGGGTGCGTGAGGTGAACCCCAGCTTACTGAGGATGTGGCTGATGTGTGTGTCTGCTGTGCGGGGCGAGATTCCTAGCTCTGCAGCGATCTCGCGGTTGGTGCGCCCGGCCGCGATAAGTGCCGCGATCTGGCGCTCGCGCTGGCTCAGGGCAGCCGGTGGCTGCTCCGGTGCTGGTGCCGTAGCCCCCCGATCTGAGGGCAAAGGAGCTGCCGCTTGTGGCCGGGTGACCGGGGCTGGAGCCGGTGGCACGGGTGCCAGTGCCTCGGCAATAGCCTGCTCCAATGGCAGAGTCTGGCCTTCCCGATATGCCGCTGTAAACGCTTCCTCGCCGAGTTGCGTCCGTGCGACGGCCAGATACCCTTCATAACGAGATCGCTCAGTAGGTGCCATGGGGGCGCCAATGGCGGCACGCAGCGCCTGCGCCGCCCCCCACAACCGCGCGGCCAGAGCCGGCTGCCCTGCTGCTCCAGCTACCGCTGCCAGTCCCTCCAGACAGTTCGCGATCAGCTCTCTGTCGCCCAGCTCCTGTGCCAGCGCCAGACTCTCTTGAAACAGCGGTCGCGCACGGGTATAGTCGCCCTGGGCCTGCGCGGCATCTCCCAAATTGTTGAGTGCGAGCCCAATTTCGCCTTTGGCCCCTAGTTCGCGCGCCAGGGCCAGGCTCTCCTCATAGCGGGCAATCGCACAGGCATAGTCACCCCGGTGCAGCGCCAGCACTCCCAGGTTATTGAGCACTCGTGTCATCGTCCATTTATCGCCTAGCTCGCGGTTCAACGCCAGGCTCTCTTCATACAGGGATACGGCACGCTCGTAGTCGCCCTGCTCCTCAGCGACAATGCCCAGGTTGTTGAGGATGCGGGCGACACCATGCTTATCCCCAAGCTCCTGATACCGGGTCAGGCTCTCTTCAAGCCATGCAGTCGCCTGCACAGAATCGCCCTGGTACAGCGCCAGGAGACCAGCACCGCCAAGCGCCTTTGCAAGCACTGATCCAGTCACCATGGGTGGCCGGCCGCGCTCAGGCTGTGCAGGGTCAAGCACCCTGGCGAGCAAGGCTTCCAGCCAGTGGCGTCCCTCGCTCAGATGGCCATGCATCTCCCAGAAGCGCCAGAGCGCGCCGGCCAGCCGCAACCCCAGCTCC